>ENA-ORXU01000013-ORXU01000013.1-marine-metagenome-genome-assembly--contig:-NODE-13-length-213176-cov-15.079245_pt1 | contig 213176 bp, 168 predicted proteins | sample MGYA00237869_ERZ511484 | MGnify/ENA metagenome assembly ERZ511484 | reverse complement strand
CGAGCGTCGGGAGACGGCGGCCCGGGAGGCGGAGGAGCGGCGTCTGGCCGAGGAAGCCGAGACCGAGCGTCGGGAGACGGCGGCCCGGGAGGCGGAGGAGCGGCGTCTGGCCGAGGAAGCCGAGATCGAGCGTCGGGAGACGGCGGCCCGGGAGGCGGAGGAGCGGCGTCTGGCCGAGGAAGCCGAGGCTCGCCGGGCCGAGGAGGAGCGCGAGGCGGCCGCCCGGCAGGCCGAGGCCGAGCGTCGGGAGGCGGCGGCACGACAGGCCGAGAGACAGCGTCTGGCCGAGGAGGAGCGCGAGGCGGCCGCCCGACTGGTCGAGGAGACGCGGGCGGAGGCCGAGGCCGGTATCGATCCGACACGCCGGATCTCCGAGGCGGACCTGAACGTCGTGACCGGTCGGTTCAACGCCTTGAGGCGCGCGATCCAGCAGAAGGACAAGGCCGCCATGCGACAGCTGACGCTCGGCTCCGCGCGCAAGTACGCCTACTTCGACTACCTGTTCGATACCTTCGAGACCATCGACGTCGCGGTCTCCGGCGTTCAGGCGAGTCGCCGTGACCAGACCGTCAAGGCGGTTCTCGAGCTCAGGCGCATGGTTCGGGGCAACGGGAACATCGCGTTGCCGCCTTCGGAATTCCGGGAGATTCCGTTACAATCGATCCGGCAAGGCGAATGGTCGGACATTCGCTGGTAGCCGCCGTCTCGTCGGCGGGCCTCCAGCCCGATGCCGTCGATACGGATAGCCGGAATGACCAGACACGCGACAGATCGAGAGTTTCCCGGGCTCCCCGGCTCCGGTGCACGGCGGCGTCGCGACCGGTGCAGGCAAGTGCTCGTCCTCGCGTTCTCCGCCTGGTTCGCCGCCGCCGGCACGGTGGCGACAGTTGCCCGGGCTCAAGCGGAAGGCGCGGATTTCAGGGCACCCGTCATCGAGCACGACCCGGAGCCCGGCGGTGTCTCGGGTCGGATCGAAGCCTTCGTCGCCAACGTGGTCGACAACGACCGGCTGGACAGCGTGAAGCTGTTTCACCGATTCGCCGGCGAGACGGATTTCGCCGAGCAATCGATGCGGCCGATGGCGGCCTCCTCGTTCTACAGAGCCATGGTCGACACGGCCGGCGAGGAAACGACGGCCATCGAGTACTACATCCGGGCCGAGGACGTGTCCGGCAACATCGCGCTGAGCGGCTTCGCCTTCGAGCCCCTGGTGCGGACGTTGACGCCGGTCGAGGTCGCGCAGGCTCCCGCCGAACTCCTCGCCGAATCCGGCATCGAGTCGGACGCCGAGCCTGTCCTGGAAACAGAGTCGGGTGGAAAGCTCAACTGGTTGTACGTCGGCCTGGGCGTGCTCGTGCTGGGTGGCGTTGTCGCCGGACTCTCGGACCCGGATGACGATAACGATGACGATGGCGCCGGGAGCTGTTCCCCCGACTGTCAGGTGACCCTGACGATCGCCGTTCCCTGATCCCGGTACCGCGCGCGCGGCGGTCTCGTCCGACCGGCGAGCACGCCGCCTCGAGTGATTCGTGTCACGCGTGCCGCCGTCGCGACCCGTCGGCGAGGTCAGGTACCGCCGCCCGTGAGCGTTCGGCGTTCCGGGAAGCGATCGCCGATTTCCATCGAACGCGTTTCAGACGACGATCGTCGGGGTCGCTGACAGGACTTCCGAGGCGACTGTCGTTCATCCGGCTCCCTATGAGAACAGTTGTCGTCGTCGAGGACGACTCGCGACTTCGAAAAGCGCTGGGTCTACGGTTCGCGGAGCTCGGATACCGTTTCGTGCCGGTCGATGGCGCGATGAACGCAATGAGCAAGATCGCCAACGCCAGGCCCGATGTCGTGGTGCTCGACATCAGCCTGCCCGGTAGCAACGGCTTCGTGGTGTCCGATCGCCTGCGGTCGAACTTCCGCTTCGCCGACATGCCCATCATCTTCATCAGCGGACAGACGTCGGGCATCGACAACGAGACGCTCGCGGCATTGCGCGCGACCTACCTTCCCAAGCCGTTCCGCTTCGATCAACTCGTCAGCGCGATCGACGAATCGATCGGTTGCCGGCGCTCGCGCTGAGCCTTCGCGGGCTCCGTGTCGCCGGCGTTGTCTGGGGCCGCCTCCGGTCTCCTCGGAGTACACCTGTACGACTTCGTCGAGGCCGCCTTGTCGGAGATACCCTGAAGGGCACAAGAGCGCCGAAGGGCTCTGAGCCCGACAGCATCAGAATGACTGACCACTAGAGTCGCGCCAGCAGCTCCGCCTTCTTGGTCGAGAACTCCTCGTCGGTCAGCAGCCCTCGTTCGTGGAGCTGACCCAGTCGCTCGATGAGTTGCACCGGATCCTCGCGAGTCGTTCCCACCTGATCGTCCGAGGTCGCGACGATCGCGCGCTCGTCGTCGTCGGCGGCTCCCGAGGCGTCCGGTTCCCTTCGCATCGTGCCGCCCGGATGGGCCGGAACAGGCGACTCCGGGGCAGGCGATCCCGGAGCAGGCGATCCCGGAGCAGGCGACTCCGGGGCAGGCGACTCCGGGGCAGGCGATCCCGGAGCAGGCGATCCCGGAGCAGGCGACTCCGGGGCAGGCGATTCCGGGGCCCGTGTCGGAGGTGATGGTCGCGCGGACGAGGATGCGGGCGAAGACGAGGGTATCGGTTCCCGTCCGTTTCGCGACACGACAGGCAACGTCGCGAGATCGACCGTGCCGTGCTGGCTCGTCATCGCGATCCCGTCGCGCGTGCCCTGCCGCTGGGAGAACCCGCCGATCCTGTGATCGAGCGTGTCGTGGACCGTGACGTCACCGTTCCGGTCCACGGCCAGGCGACGGGCGTCGGCGAAGCAGGCATAGCGCATGGAGTTCTGTGAACCGGTCGCGGAGGGCTGGCCGAGCTCCTTCGGCCACCACGGACGCGACGGCGACGATGCCAGGAACGGCGTGCCGGACCACTGTGCGCCATCGCCGCCACCCTGGCTCTGACTCTGCGAGTGCGCCGGCACGAGCGGCTGCTCCGCGGCGCTCAACGACTTGGCGATATCGGCGCACAGCTCGGCCACCCGGCCCTTCAGCGCGTGATCGAACATGTTGCCGAGCATCAGCATGCCACCCGACATCCACTGACCGCTGCCGCCGAACTCGGGATGAGAGAACTGGGCCATGCGGCCCTGTCCGGCGACCATGGCGGTGAGCATCCGGACGACGGCATCCTCGCCGAAACCGTGACGCAGGGCGAGTTCCCGGACAAGGCGCTGGCCTTCGGGTGTGAGCGTGGACATCGAGGTCTCCGAGTGCGACGCGCAAGGATACCGCGTGACACGGAAATTCTCGTCCGTCCGGAAGATCTCTCGCACTCGCCGCCGCCGCGGTCGGGAAGTGGGTCCGGGTGTCGCGAACGGCGGGCAGAGGACACCGGTCACGACATTTTCGTCAAGACCCGGTCATGGCCCGCCGCCATTTCTCATCCGAGCTCTTTTCTCGGCTCTACCGTCCCGTCTCCCGATTCGATCACTCGATGCCCCTCGACTCCGACGCCACGCTCGACCTTGAAGGACTGACGCGGCAGCAGGCGCGCCTGAGCAGACAGGGACGGCTGCACTGGGTGCACTGGACGATCGTGGGCGCCTCGGTGCTGATCACGGTCGTCGCCTGGTACCTGTCGAGTTCGCTCGTGGAGCAGCGTGCCCGGCAGCGCTTCGAGCTCGAGATCACGCGCGTGGTCGAGCTAGTGGACGAGCGCATGAGGCACTACGAGGACGCGCTGCTGTCCGGCGTCGCCTCCATCCAGGCGACCGGAGGCGAGGCGACGCGCGCGCAGTGGCGGCGCTACGCCGAGAACCTCCGACTCGCCGAGCGCTACCCGGGCATCGACGGCATCGGCGTGATCCATCACGTCGGCGGTGAGGATCTCGTGCGCTACCTCGACGAACGCCGTCGCGAGCGCCCGGGGGTCGGGTTCTCGATTCACCCCGAGCATGACTTCGACTTCTACCTGCCGATCGCCTACATCGAGCCCGAAGGGCCCAACGCCCGGGCGATCGGTCTCGACGTCGCGTTCGAGAGGAATCGCCGCGACGCGGCGCTGGAGGCGCGCCTCTCCGGAGCCACCCGCATCAGCGGCCCGATCGTGCTGGTACAGGACGCGGACGAGACGCCCGGGTTTCTCTTCTACGCTCCGTACTACGACGAAGGGGGCGGCCAGCCGTTCGCGTCCGACGTCAGCACGGCCGAACGCGAGACGCGCTTCCGCGGCTTCGTCTACGCGCCTCTGATCGTCGAGAGCCTCGTCGCGGGCACGCTCGATCAGGCGAGCCGCGACATCGTGTTCTCGATTCGTGACGGTGACGAGCTGCTGTACGAGGAGTCGAACGATGTCGGGCGAGCGGACGACATGCCCTATGCCGGCACGCACGAGGTCGAACTGTACGGGCGCACCTGGACCTTCGACTTTCGCGGCGCCGCCGCGGGCTCCGGAGCGGTGGAAGTGAACCAGCCGCTCGTGGTGCTGATCAGTGGCCTGGCGATCGACACGATGCTCTTCGGTCTGTTCGCGCTGATGAGTCGCTCGAACCGACGCGTGCTCTCGCTCGCGCGGACGATGACCGGGGATCTCTCGCGACAGGCCGTCGCGCTCGAGCAGTCCAACAAGGAGCTCACCGCCTACGCCCACGTCGTCAGTCACGACCTGAAGACTCCGCTCAGGGGCATTCAGGACCTGGCCGACTTCGTCATGGAGGACCTGAGCGGCTATCTGGCCTCCCCGGAGGCGAACCCCGAGGTCGGGGAGAACCTCGATCGTCTGACTCATGAGGCGTCGCGGGCGCAGGCGTTGATCACGGGCATTCTCCAGTACGCGAGCGTCGGCATGGCCGACGAGGGAATCTCGGAGGTCGATGTCGGGACGCTGCTCGGGAAGATCGGAGAGTCGCTCGGTGTCGGCTCCGATCAGCTCGTCGTCGAGGGGCCGCTTCCCACCTTCGAGACTCACGCGCTGAGCCTCGAGCAGGTGCTCTCGAACCTGATCGACAACGCGTTCAAGTACAGCGACGATCCCGAGCATGCCGTCACGCGCGTATCGGTCGATCGGCTGGACGACTTCTACCGCTTCAGCGTCACCGACGACGGCCCCGGTATCGAGCCGCGCTTCCACGAGACCGTTTTCGAGGCGTTCAAGAAGTTGCACTCGCGCCAGGACGTGATCTCGAGCGGCATCGGGCTGTCGATCGTCAAGAAGTCGGTGGAATTGCTCGGCGGCAGCATCAGCATCCGGTCCGTGATGGCGCCCGAGCCCGGACACGGCACGACCTTCCTGTTCGACTGGCCCGTCGGTGCGAGCCGACCGGCATAGACCACGAGTGGCGAGGACGCGAGAACAGAGATGGAAACGAAGACAGCAACCGATCTGACGATACTCATGATCGAGGACGATCGGATCGACGTCATGGTCGTGCAGCGACTGATGTGTCGTCTCTCGATCGATCTGCCGATCGTTCACGTCGGTAATGGCGAGGAGGCGCTGGAGCTGCTGCGGACCCCGCTCGCGCTGCCGAGGCTCACGCCCCCTTACGTGATCGTGCTCGACATCAACATGCCGAGAATGAGCGGCTTCGAGTTTCTCGATGAGATAGCCAAGGACGGGACGTTCACCGAAGTGCCGATCTTCATCCTCTCGACGTCGACGAACGTCCGGGACTTGCGGGCCGCGAGGCGGCACAGCATCCACGGCTACTTCGTGAAGCCGATCACCGCGACCGAGCTGACCGAAGTCATCGGGTCGGTGGGGTCGAACGCCGCATAGCGGTCCGTCTCGCCGCTGCTACCGGGTCCGGCGAGACCGAGTCGTCCCGGCGTTCCCGGAGACTCGAGGTCGCGAGTCAGGTCGCGAGTCAGGTCGCGAGTCAGGCCGCGAGTCAGGCCGCGAGTCAGGTCGCGACGGCCGACTCGATGGGGTGAATCGATCTGATCGAACGACATCGTCGCTGCGCTCCGATCCGTCAGTCGCCGCCATTGCCGTCGGAGCGGCGTCCGACGCTGCCGAGTTCCGCACGCAGCCACGGACCGGCCCGGCACACTCTCGTCACCCTCGCAGCGGTGCACGAACGTCCGGCGGGCGGCCGTGGCGCGAGCGGGGCACGCTCCCGGTGCCGAAGCCGGGAGCCCCCGCGGGAGCTCCCGGCCGCACGACGGCGACGCTCGGAGAGCGCTCGATCAGTAGCCGGCGCGCTCCATCTCGCGCTCGGCGGTCGTCTGCGACGTCGACAGCGCCTCCTCGGCGGACATCTGCCCGGTGAGGGCCGCCGCGACGTTCTGACCGACGGTGGTACCGAGACCCTGGAACTCGGGAATCGCGACGTACTGGATACCCGTGTAGGGCACCGGCTCCGCGGTCGGGTCAGCCGGATCGGCCGCCTGGATCGACTTCAGCACGGTCTCCGCGAAGGGCGCCGCCTCCTGGTACTCCGCCAGCCCGTAGGTCGAGGTGCGGGTTCCCGGCGGAAGCGTGACCCAGCCCTTCTCCTCGCCGACGAGACGGATGTACTCCGCGGAGGTCGCCCAGGAGATGAAGTCCTTTGCCACGTCGGTCTTCTCCGAGCTCTTCGGAATCGCCAGCGACCAGGCCCAGAACCAGGCGTTGCCCTTCGGCGTCTCGGCGACCGGCGCCGCGGTGAAGCCGACCTTGTCGGCGTACTCGCTCTGGGCCGGATCGAACACGCGGCCGGCGGCCGACGTCGCGTCGATCCACATCGCGCACGAACCCTGCTGGAAGAGCACCTGGTTCTCGTTGTAGCCATTCGCGGAAGCCCCCGGCGGCCCGTACTGACCCATGATGTCGAGGTAGTAGTCGAGTGCGCCGCTCCACGCGTCGGAATCGAGCTGCGGCGTCCATTCCTCGTCGAACCAGCGACCGCCGAAGGTGTTCACCAGCGTGCCGAAGAACGCCATGTTCTCGCCCCATCCGGGCTTGCCCCTCAGGCAGATGCCGTAGACCTCGTTCTCCTTGTCGGTGAGCTTCTCGGCGAACTCCCGGATCTGCTCGTAGGTGGGCTGCTCGGGCATCTCGAGACCGGCCTCCTCGAACAGGTCGGTCCGGTACATCGTGAACGAGCTCTCCGCGTAGAACGGCGCCGCGTACAGCGTGTCCTCGTACGAGAGTCCCGCCTTGACGCCGGGAATCAGGTCGTCGTAGTCGTAGTCGTCGTCGAAGTCGTCCAGCGGGACGAGCCAGTCCTGCGCACCCCAGATCGGCGCCTCGTAGGAACCGATGGTCAGGACGTCGAACTGTCCGCCCTGGGTGGCGATGTCCGTCGTGACGCGCTGACGCAGCACGTTCTCTTCCAGGACGACCCAGTTGACGGTGTTGCCGGTCTCCTCCTCCCACTGCGAGGAGAGGTCCTGCATGATGATCATGTCGCCGTTGTTCACCGTGGCGATCGTGATCTCCTCGGCCGACGCGACCGAAGCGACGCCGGCGGTTCCGGCGATCGCCGCCGCCAGCAGGTTCTTGATTGGTTTCATGACTGCGTATGTCTCCGTAAGTTTACGCGTGTAACAGCATAGCACCTCGTAATTTCGCGTCAACGGTTCCCGATCGCCGCGCGTGCGTCGGCCACGCGGCGCCTCAGGCCGACTCGCGCACCTTCAGCGTCGCCTCGCAGCGGATCTCGATGGCCGCCTCGACGCCGGGCGGTCCGCTCCGGACGCGCTCCAGCAACCGCGAGAGCACGGTGCGTCCGATCGACGGCGTGTCCTGCGCGACCGTGGTCAGTGCCGGCGTCATGAAGCGACTGAGCGGATGATCGTCGTGTCCCGCGACCCGCAGCCTCGACGCGCCGTCCTCGTGTCGCCCGAAGAGTCCGTGCCGGTGCGCGGCCCTGATCACGCCGATCGCGAGACGGTCGTTGGCGCAGAGGATCGTCGCGTCGACATGGACGCCGCGGGCGAAGTGCGCATCCATCGCGGCGTGGGCGTACGCCTCGAAGTTCCAGGTCTCTGGGGGCACGTCGCTCTCGACGAGCTCGGGACGGTGGCCGAGGAGCCGCATCCGTTCCCGCCAGGCGCTCTCGCGCTCGAGCGCGTTGGAGTTGGTCGCGGGCATGCCGAGAAACACCGGCGGCGCGCCCGTCCGGCAGAGATAGTCCACGATCAGCCGCATGCTCTGACGGTTGTCGGTGCCCACGAAGTCGACGTCGGAAGGCGTTTCGAGAGGCCTCGAATCGACGAAGGCGAGCGGCAGGGCCGCGTTCAGGCGTTCCATCGCCTCCGTGCTGCTCGACCGACCCAGCGGCGCGACGATGACGCCGTCGACGTTCATCGACTGCAGCATCTCGGCCGCCCGGGCCTCGACCGTCGGATCGCCGTGCGAGCTCTGCGTGATGATCGTGTAGCCGGCCTCGTGGGCGGCCGACTCGATGGACCCGAGCAGGTTCGTGAAGAACAGGTCGTTGTAGTACGGGATGATCACGCCGATCTGCCGCGTGCTCTTGCGGTTCATCCGCGTCGCGAAGAAGTTCGGCACGTAGTCCACGCCCTCGAGAGCGCGCTCGATCCGCACGCGAGTCGAGAGGCGAACGCTCGCGGCGTCCTGGAAGTAGCGCGAGAGCGTCGGCCGAGATACGCCGATCGCCTCGGACAACGCCTCCATCGTCTTGATCTTCCGCCTGGTCGAAGATTTCGGCGAACCGGTGGGCATCGATCGCGTTCTCCTTTGTCGCACGTGCGGACGATTCCAAGTCTTCGCGGAACGTTTCGCACGAGTATTTGACACGCGTAAACATATCTGACGACAATGATCCGCGCACCCTCAACCGGCCGGAAACTCGCTCATGTCGTCTCTCCCGACGGTCGTCACGGTCGGCGAGCTCCTCGTCGAGTTCGTCTCGCACCGGAAGGGTTGCGGTCTCGAGAGGATCGCCGACTACTCGGGGCCATACCCCAGCGGCGCGCCGGCCATCTTCCTCGATCAGGCGGCACGCATGGGCGCGCGCACGGCGATGGTCGGCAGTGTCGGCGACGACGGCTTCGGCCGCGCGCTGCTCGGGCGCCTGCGCGACGACGGCGTCGGCACCGACGCCGTCCGTGTCATCCCGGGTCTGACGACCGGGACCGCCTTCGTCAGCTACCACGACGACGGTTCCCGGGACTTCATCTTCCACCTGCACGAGAGCGCCGCCGAGCGCGTCGTGTTCTCGCCCGACGCGTTGCCGTCCGGGGATCTGGTCCTGCACGTGTCGGCCGCCTCGCTCGGTCCGCCCGGGCTCCGGGCCGCGGTCCTCGAGGCGGTCGAGGCCGTGCTCGCCCGGGGCGGGCGGATCTGCTGCGATCCGAACGCGCGGCCGGAGCTGATGCGCGACGACGAGGGCCGGAAGGCGCTCGAGGGGATCGTGGCGAAGAGCTTCTGCCTGATGCCGAGCACCAGCGATCTGGACTTCCTGTTCCCCGGTGACGACGAGGCGGCGGCGATCGAGCGCCTGCTCTCGGGTTCGGCCGAGATCGTCGCGATCAAGCGCGGTGCGCGGGGCGCGAGCGTGGTGGGGGAGGGCGAGCGGCACGACTTTCCCGGACACCGGGTCGAGGAGATCGACCCGACCGGCGCCGGCGACTGCTTCTGCGGCACCCTGATCGCGCTGCTCGCGCAGGAGCGGCCGCTCGCCGAGGCCGCGCGCCTCGCCAACGCCGCCGGTGCCATCGCCGTCACCCGGCGCGGCCCGATGGAGGGCAACTCCTCACCGGAGGAAATCACGCGTTTTCTCGGATCCGACGCCACGACGAACGGAGCGCTGTCGGCATGATCGACATCCCGGCCCTGATCGAGGAGAACCGCGGCGGTCGCACCGTCGGCCTGCCGTGCTTCTGCACGGCGAACGAGCACGTGCTGCGCTCGATCCTCGAGCTCGCGGCGACGAGCGGCTTCCCGACGGTGATCGAGGCGACCTGCAACCAGGTCAACCAGCACGGCGGCTACACCGGGATGACGCCCGAGGCCTTCATCGCCTGGATCGACGAGCTCGCCCGGGCCGCGAACGTCCCGATGGATCGACTGGTGCTCGGCGGCGATCACCTCGGCCCGAACCCGTGGCGCAAGGAGGACCCGTCGACCGCGATGGACAAGGCCCGGGAGCTGGTCCGACAGTACGCGGCCGCGGGATTCCGGAAGCTGCACCTCGACGCGAGCATGCCGTGCGGTGGCGAGCCGCCGTTGAGCTTCGCCCAGGTCGCCGAGCGCGCCGCGGAGCTCTGCGCCGTGGCCGAGGCACATGCGCCGGACCCCTCGTCACTGGTCTACGTCATCGGCACCGAGGTGCCGGTGCCGGGCGGCGAGACGGAGGAGCCGGAGGCGCTCGACATCACCTCCGTCGCCCGCCTGCACGACACGATCGAGACCCATCGCGAGGCGTTCTCCAGCCGCGGTCTGGACGCGGCGTGGTCACGCATCGTCTCGGTCGTCACGCAGCCGGGGGTCGACTTCAGCCACACCTCGGTCCACGCGTTCGAACCGGACGCCGCCGCGCCGCTACGTGACTCGATCGGAGCGGTGCCGGGCCTGAGCTTCGAGGCCCATTCCACCGACTACCAGCCCACCGAGGCCCTGCGGGCACTGGTCGAGAACCGCTATTTCTTCCTGAAGGTGGGGCCGGAGCTGACCTTCCGCTTCCGGGAGGCGGTGCTCGCGCTGGCGGACATGGAAGGATGGGTGGTCGAGCATCCGTCGCGATTGCCCGAGATCCTCGCCGAGCGGATGGAGGCGAATCCGGAACACTGGGCGGACTACTACCGCGGCGACCCCGCCCGGCTGCGCATGCTCAAGCTGCTCAGCTACAGCGATCGGGTGCGCTACTACTGGAACGACCCCGAGGTCGCGGGCGCCTTGCAGAGCCTGCTGAGCAACCTGTCCGGAGGCCGCCTCACCGACACCGTCGTGTCGCAGTACTTCCAGGGCGCCGAGTTCGGACAGATTCCGACCGACCCCCGCGAGATCATCCGGCGCCGGGTGCAAGGTTCGGCGAAACGCTACTTCGACGCCTGCGGCTTCGATACCGATCAGGAGAGACTCCGTTGAAAGCCATCGTCTACCGCTCGCCCGGCAAGCTGGATGTCACGAACCTCCAGGTACCGACTCCGACGTCCGGCACGGTGCTGGTGAAGACCGCGTCCTGCGGCATCTGCCACACCGACATCGAAGTCCTGCACGGGCGCTACGGCAGCTCCGCGTTTCCGCTCGTGCCGGGGCACGAGTACGCGGGCATCGTCGAAGGGGTGGGGGACTCGGTATCGACGGTGTCCGTGGGTGACCGTGTCGTCGTCGATCCGAACATGTCCTGCGGCGAGTGTCGCGCCTGCCTGCGCGGCCTGAGAAATCTCTGCGAGAGCCTGCGGGCCTACGGCGTGACGACGAACGGCGGATTCGCCGAGTACAGCGTGGTCGACGCGGCCAACGTCCATCCGATCGGCGACATGCCGTTCAAGCTCGCGGCGCTGGCCGAGCCGCTCGCGTGCGTGCTGAACGGCGTCGGGCAGATCGAGACGGCGGGCGCCGCCGACGCGCTGGTGTTCGGCGCCGGGCCGATCGGTCTGCTGCTGGCACTGGCGTTGCGGGATGCCGGCGTGCCGGACGTCTCGGTCGTCGACATCGACGAGTCGCGACTGCCGTTCGTCGAGAGCCTCGGGCTGACACCGGTACTGTCGGGGTCCGCGGAGCTGTCGGGCATGAAGCGGTCGGTCGACATCGTCGCCGACGCGACCGGCGTCCCGCGTGTGGTCGAAGGGCTGCTCGATCACACGGCGAACGGCGGGAGCGTGCTGCTGTTCGGCGTCTGTCCGCCCGACAGCACCGTCAGCTTCTCCCCGTTCGACATCTTCCGCCGCCAGATCCGCATCGCCGGTTCCCACTCGCTCAACCACAACGTTCCGGAGGCGCTGGCGGTGCTGCGGCGCTCGGGCGACGCGATGGGCAAGCTCGTCTCGCACGAGCTCGAGCTGCCCGAGATCGAGCCTTTCCTGAACGAGGCCGGAAGCGCCGGCTCGATGAAGGTGCAGTATCGGGCGTTCTGAGCGCGCGGTACCTCGTCGGCGGGTTCCCGCGGACCGCGGTTCGTGCAGCGCGAAAAACTATGGTGGGCCCGCCAGGACTCGAACCTGGGACCAAGGGATTCACTGTACCCGCGCATTTCTGCCCGGAGCGGACTATCTCATCACCCTCAGCCCTGGAGCGCGGCTGGTGGGGTGCGGGACGCTCTAGCCTGTCATCAAGAGCACTGAAGCTCTCAGGTAGTCTCTGCACCTTCCGGAGGTGTACCTCCGGCTTGGCTCAGGATTGCCGTCAGCCTTCGGCGGGCGCCGAGCTGTTACGGGTTCCCTGAATTCATCCCGTTCATTCCACACCTTCCGATGTGGACGCACCGTTTGATGAGTCCCCTGCTCTAACCGACTGAGCTACAGGCCCACGCGCCGGATTAGAACTCATCCACGCTCTCGAGTCCACTGGAATCCGGTGCGTGTCCGGACAAGGAAGGACAACGGCAAGGCAAGCGCTGCCGCTGTCCCGAGAGCGGTCCCTACTCCTGGTTGTCCAGGAAGCTCCGGAGCTGTTCGGAGCGCGTCGGGTGGCGGAGCTTCCGGAGCGCCTTGGCCTCGATCTGACGGATGCGCTCGCGCGTCACGTCGAACTGCTTGCCGACCTCCTCGAGAGTGTGGTCGGTGTTCATGTCGATGCCGAAGCGCATGCGCAGCACCTTCGCCTCGCGCGGGGTCAGGCTCGCGAGCACCTCGTGGGTCGTCTCGCCGAGTCCGAGACCGGTGGCGGTCTCTACCGGGGACAGGATGTTCTGATCCTCGATGAAGTCGCCGAGATGGCTGTCCTCGTCGTCGCCGATCGGCGTCTCCATGGAGATCGGCTCCTTGGCGATCTTCAGCACCTTCCGGATCTTGTCCTCGGGCATCTCCATCTTCTCGGCGAGCTCCTCCGGGGTGGCCTCGCGGCCCATGACCTGGAGCATCTGCCGGCTGATGCGGTTGAGCTTGTTGATCGTCTCGATCATGTGCACCGGGATGCGGATGGTGCGCGCCTGGTCGGCGATCGAGCGGGTGATCGCCTGGCGGATCCACCAGGTGGCGTAGGTCGAGAACTTGTAGCCACGACGGTATTCGAACTTGTCGACCGCCTTCATCAGGCCGATGTTGCCCTCCTGGATCAGGTCGAGGAACTGCAGGCCGCGGTTGGTGTACTTCTTCGCGATCGAGATGACCAGCCGGAGGTTGGCTTCCACCATCTCCTTCTTCGCGCGGCGCGCCTTGGCCTCGCCGATCGACATCTTCCGGTTGATCTCCTTGATCTCGATGATCGGGAGCTGCGCGGCGACGCAGATCTGCTGGATGCGGCTCTGCAGCATCTCGATCTCGGAGCGGTTCTCCTTGAGCGCGGCGACGAACGGCTTCCTCGAGCGCAGCAGCCCCTCCAGCCACTTCTCGTCCGTCTCGTGACCGGGGAAGCTCTGGATGAAGGCGCCGCGCGGCATCTTGCAGGTCTTGACGCAGATGTCGCGGATCTGCCGCTCGAGCGAGCGGATGCGCTCGACCTGACCGCGCAGGCCGGTCGTCAGGAGCACGACGAAGGCCGGCGCGTACTTGAACTCGAGGAAGATCGCGGAGACCTTCTCCATCTCCTTCTTGGCCTTGTCGTCCTGCACGCCGCCGGCGGCATCGATCGCCTTCAGCGCCTTGGCGTAGGCACGCTGCAGCGCCATGACGCGGCGGTGCACCTCCTCGAGATCCGGGCCGGTGTTCTCCGGCTCGTCGTCGTCGCTCTTCTCCGACGGCGGCTTGGCGACGTTGATCTCGTCGCTGGTCTCGCGGAAGTTGACGATCAGGTCGGTCATGCGGGTCTGCTCGTCGCGCACCTGCTGGTAGCGCTCGAGCACGAGGTTGATCGTCTCGGGGTAGGTGCCGAGCGCGCGCAGGACCTGCAGGAGGCCGTCCTCGATGCGCTTGGCGATCTCGATCTCGCCCTCGCGGGTCAGGAGCTCGACGGTGCCCATCTCGCGCATGTACATGCGCACCGGGTCGGTGGTGCGACCGAACTCGCCGTCGACGGTCGCGAGCACCGCGGCGGCCTCGTCGGCGGCGTCGTCGTCGGTGCTGTTGCTGCTCTCGGAGATCGAGAGGGTGTCCGCCTCGGGGGCGACCTCGCCGACGGTGATTCCCATGTCGGCGATCATCGCGATGATCTCCTCGACCTGTTCGGGGTCGACGATGCCCTCGGGCAGGTGATCGTTGACCTCGGCGTAGGTCAGGAAGCCCTGTTCCTTCCCCTTGGCGATCAGCTCCTTGAGGTTGGACTGCTGGGTCTTGTCCATCGCGATGCGCGCGCTCATAAACTCTCTGCGATCAGCCAAACCCCTCATGCTATGCCGGGGCAGGTGGGTTGTACAGCGAAAAACCGTGGCGTGACCGGATTTCGTGACGAAAATCCGGCACTTCCGGTGCCGGTACAGAAGGTATCGACGTCGTCGCCCGAATCAAGGCGCGACCGCGATCCGTGCTGCACGTCGGCGTCAGAGCTTCGACGCCGCCACACGCTATATACTGCGCCGCCCCGGCCGGCGCCGTCCGGTCCCGCGAACCTCGGACACCGTCAGCATGACCGAACGTCGGACCCGCGCCAACGCCATTCGTGCGCTCAGCATGGATGCCGTGCAGAGAGCGAACTCGGGACACCCCGGCGCCCCGATGGGCATGGCCGACATTGCCGAGGTGCTCTGGCACGATCACCTCGTCCACAACCCCGCCAACCCCGGCTGGGCGGATCGCGACCGTTTCGTGCTCTCGAACGGTCACGGCTCGATGCTCTTGTACTCGCTTCTGCACCTGAGCGGTTACGACCTGCCGGTCGACGAGCTGAAGAACTTCCGCCAGCTGCACTCGAAGACCCCCGGTCACCCCGAGCACGGCTACGCGCCGGGCGTCGAGACGACCACCGGGCCGCTCGGCCAGGGCCTCGCCAACGCCGTCGGCATGGCGCTCGCCGAGCGCACGCTCGCCGCGCAGTTCAACCGCGACGGCCACGAGATCGTCGATCACCGCACCTGGGTGTTCATGGGCGACGGCTGCCTGATGGAGGGAATCAGCCACGAGACCTGCTCGCTCGCCGGCACGCTCGGGCTCGGCAAGCTGGTCGCGTTCTGGGACGACAACGGCATCTCGATCGACGGCGAGGTGGAAGGCTGGTTCACCGACGACACCCCGGCGCGCTTCGAGGCCTATGGCTGGCACGTCGTGCGCGACGTCGACGGGCACGACGCGGACGCGATCGAGCGGGCGATCGGGGAAGGCATCGCGGCGACGGGGCGTCCGACACTGATCTGCACGCGCACCACGATCGGCTTCGGCTCGCCGAACAAGGGCGGCAAGAAGAGCAGCCACGGCGCGCCGCTCGGCGACGACGAGATCGCGCTGGTGCGGGAGAAGCTCGGCTGGAGCCACGCCCCGTTCGAGGTGCCGAACGAGGTCTACGCCGGCTGGAACGCGGTCGAGGCCGGAGAGCGGCGCGAGGCCGAGTGGCAGGCGCGCTTCGATGCCTACCGGAAGGCGCATCCGGCGCTCGCCGCCGAGCTCGAGCGGAGGCTCCGCGGGGAGCTCCCGGACGACTGGGCGGAGAAGTCCGCGGACTTCGTGCGAGAGGTGGTCGGGAAGGGCGAGTCGATCGCCTCCCGAAAGGCCTCCCAGAACGCGCTCGAGGGTCTCGGGCCGCTCCTCCCCGAGCTCGTCGGCGGCTCGGCCGATCTGGCGGGTTCCAACCTGACGATCTGGTCCGGCTCGACGGTCGTCCACGACGACCCGGCCGGCAACTACGTCAACTACGGCGTGCGCGAGTTCGCGATGGCGGCGATGGCCAACGGCATCGCCCTGCACGGCGGCTTCCGCCCCTACGTCGCCACGTTCCTGATGTTCTCCGAGTACCAGCGTAACGCGCTGCGCATGTGCGCGCTGATGAGACTGCCGAACATCTTCGTGTTCACCCACGACTCGATCGGCGTGGGCGAGGACGGTCCGACCCATCAGCCTGTCGAGCAGACCGCGACGCTTCGCCTCGTGCCGCGCATGAGCGTCTGGCGCCCGGCCGACGCGGTCGAGTCCGCCGTGGCGTGGAAGCTCGCGATCGAGCGCACGGACGGTCCGACGAGCCTGATCTTCAGCCGTCAGTCCCTGCCGCACCAGGTGCGAAGCGATGCCCGGCTCGCGGACATCGCCCGTGGCGGCTACGTGCTCCGTCAGCCGACCGGCACGCCGGCGGCGATCCTGATCGCCACCGGCTCCGAGGTCGGGCTGGCGATGGACGCGGCCGAGCTCCTCGACAAGGAGGGCACGGCCGTGAGCGTCGTGTCGATGCCGAGCACCGACCTCTTCGACGCGCAGGACCAGACCTACCGCGACTCGGTGCTGCCGCCCACGGTCACGGCGCGCGTCGCCGTCGAGGCCGGCGTTCCCGATCTCTGGCGAAAGTACGTCGGGCTCGACGGCGATGTCGTCGGCATCGACACCTTCGGCGAGTCGGGGCCGGCCAAGGAGGTCTACGCTCACTTCGGTCTCGTGCCCGAGAAGCTCGCCGAGCGCGTGCGCGGCGTGCTCGCCGTGCGCGGCTGAGCGCACCCGTCCCGAACCCCGATTTCCCAGACTCAAGACTTCAGACGAGGAGTGACACCATGGCAGTGAAGATCGCGATCAACGGCTACGGCCGCATCGGGCGCAACGTCCTCCGGGCCGTGTTCGAGGGCGGGCGCGAGAAGGAGTTCGACATCGTCGCCATCAACGATCTCGGCGACGCGAACACCAACGCGCACCTGACCCGGTACGACACGGCGCACGGGCGCTTCCCGGGCGAGGTCTCGGTCGACGGCGATCACATGGTCGTCGACGGCGACCGCATGCGCGTGCTCGCCGAGCGCGATCCCGCCAAGCTTCCCTGGAAGGATCTCGGCGTGGACGTCGTGCTCGAGTGCACGGGCTTCTTCGCCAGCCAGGAGAAGGCGTCGCTGCACATCGAGGGCGGCGCGAAGAAGGTGCTGATCTCGGCGCCGGCCAAGGGCGACATCGACGCCACGGTCGTGTTCGGCGTCAACGAGGGCACCCTGAAGGCGTCCGACCGGATCATCTCGAACGCCTCCTGCACGACCAACTGCCTCGCGCCGATGGCGAAGGCCCTGCACGAGTCGGTCGGCATCGAGTCGGGACTGATGACGACGATCCACGCGTACACCAACGATCAGGTACTGACCGACGTGTACCACTCCGACCTGCGGCGCGCGCGCTCGGCGACGATGAGCATGATCCCGACGAGCACCGGGGCGGCCAAGGCGGTCGGTCTGGTCCTGCCCGACCTGAACGGCAAGCTCGACGGCTTCGCGATGCGCGTGCCGACGATCAACGTCTCGATCGTCGACCTGACCTTCACCGCCGGGCGCGAGACCTCGGTCGAGGAGATCAACGAGATCGTGAAGAAGGCGGCCGACGGCAAGGTCCTCGCCTACACCGAGGCGCCGCTCGTCTCGGTCGACTTCAACCACACTTCGACGTCGTCGAACTTCGACGCCGGCATGACGCGGGTGATGGGCGGCACGCTGGTCAAGGCCTGCTCGTGGTACGACAACGAGTGGGGATTCTCCAACCGCATGCTCGACACCACGCTCGCGGCCATGCAGGCGGGTTGACAGCGATGCGTCTCCTGACCGAGCAACCGCTCTCGGGCCAGCGGCTGCTCGTCCGCCAGGATCTGAACGTGCCGCTCGAGGACGGGCGGATCACGTCCGACAAGCGCATCCGCGCCTCGCTCGGCACCCTGCAGCACGCGCTCGGCGCCGGCGCCCGGGTCATGGTGATGTCCCACCTGGGGCGCCCGAACGAAGGGCGGCCGGACGCCGCCGCCTCGCTCGCGCCGGTCGCCCGGCGTCTCGCCGAGCTCCTCGGGCAGGACGTGCCGCTCGTCACCGACTACCTCGAGCACCCTCCCGAGCTCGCCGACGGCGAGATCGTGCTGCTCGAGAACGTCCGCTTCAACGTGGGCGAGAAGGCGGATGACGCGGCGCTCGGCAAGCGCTACGCCGAGCTCTGCGACGTGTTCGCGATGGACGCGTTCGGCACGGCGCACCGCGCCCAGGCCTCGACCCACGGCGTCGCGCTGCACGCGCCGGTCGCCTGCGCCGGGCCGCTCCTCGCCCGCGAGCTGGATGCCCTCGGGCAGGCGCTCGAACGCCCGGCACGTCCGCTGGTCGCGATCGTCGGCGGCTCGAAGGTCTCCACCAAGCTGACCGTGCTCGAGAGCCTGATGTCGAAGGTCGATCGGCTGATCGTCGGGGGCGGCATCGCCAACACGTTCATCGCCGCCGCCGGGCACCCCATCGGCAAGTCCCTGCACGAGCCCGACCTGATCGCCGAGGCCGCGGCGCTGATGGGAAAGGCCGAGGCGCGCGGCGCGGCCATCCCGGTACCGGACGACGTCGTCTGCGCGAAGACGTTCTCGGCCGATGCCGAGGCCACGGTCAAGGCCGTCGCCGACGTCGCCGACGACGACCTGATACTCGACATCGGGCCGGAGACGGCACGGCACTACGCCGCGCTCCTGAAGGAGGCCGGCACGATCGTCTGGAACGGCCCGGTCGGCGTGTTCGAGTTCGACGCGTTCGCCGAGGGCACCAAGACGCTCTCTCACGCGGTCGCCGAGGCGCGCGCGTTCTCGATCGCGGGCGGCGGGGACACGCTGGCGGCGATCGATCGCTACGGTCTGGAGGATCGCGTCTCGTACGTCTCCACCGGCGGCGGGGCGTTCCTCGAGTTTCTCGAGGGCAAGACGCTGCCCGCCGTCGCGGTGCTTGCCGAACGCGACGACGGCACGCGCTGAGATCGGGTGCGCCGCACTCAAGTCGACCCGTTGCCTGCCGATGACGCGGAGTGGGCCGACGCGTTTTCGTCCTTTCGACCCCACTTCCGGCCTTCGAGGACACGACGAACATGACCGATACGCTCTCCCTGCTCGGCGACGAGGCCGAACACCTGCTCGAGCACACCTGCAAGGGTCTCCCGAAGGAGATGATCCACCTGCCCGGGCCGGACTACGTCAGTCGCGTCATCGGTGTCAGCGATCGCGGCCCGGGCACGATGCGGGCGATGCAGCAGATCTTCGACTCGGGGAGGCTCGGCGGCACCGGCTACGTCTCGATGCTGCCGGTCGATCAGGGCATCGAGCACTCCGGCGGCGCGTCCTTCGCCCCGAACCCGATCTACTTCGATCCGGCCAACATCGTGGAGCTCGCGATCGAGGGCGGGTGCAACTGCGTGGCCTCCACCCTCGGCGTGCTCGGCGCCGTCTCGCGCCAGTACGCGCACCGCATCCCGTTCATGGTCAAGCTCAACCACAACGAGACGCTGACGCTGCCGGCGATGTACGAGCAGACTCTCTTCGCCCAGGTCGAGCAATGCTTCGATCTCGGCGCGCTCGCGGTCGGGGCGACGATCTACTTCGGGTCGGAGGATTCGCGGCGCCAGATCACCGAGATCTCGGAGGCCTTCCACCGCGCCCACCAGCTCGGCATGGCCACGGTGCTCTGGGCCTACCTCAGGAACCCCGCGTTCAAGAAGGACGGCGAGGACTATCACGCGTCGGCGGATCTCACCGGTCAGGCGAACCACATCGCCTCGACCATCCAGGCCGACATCGTCAAGCAGAAGCAGGCCGAGAACAACGGCGGCTACACGTCCGTCGGCTTCGGCAACACGCACGACAAGGTCTACTCCGAGCTCACGACCGATCACCCGGTCGATCTGGTGCGCTACCAGGTGGCCAACTGCTACATGGGCCGGGCGGGGCTGATCAACTCCGGCGGCGGCTCGGGCAGCGGTGATCTCGCGCAGGCGGTGCGCACCGCCGTCATCAACAAGCGCGCCGGCGGCATGGGCCTGATCTCCGGCCGGAAGGCCTTCCAGAAGCCGATGAAGGAAGGGGTGGAGCTCCTCAACGCCATCCAGGACGCCTACCTCGACGAGCGCGTCACGGTCGCCTGAGGTCCCCGAGGGGTCGGGCCGCTCGCGGTCCGACCCCGCCGCTCTCCGTCACGCTCGGGACCTCCCGCCTTCGGTCCCGCCCGCCCGCTCCGCCGCCTTCCGCTTCGCCCGAGCTCCGCCCGAGCTCCGCCCGGTCGAGCCGTGCGGGGCAGGATCGGTCGGGCCGCCCGGTCGACGACATCCCGCCGCGAACGTTCTGGCGCGGAACTTGTTTCCGTTCTCCGCGAACCTGTCGCGGGCGAATGCATGCCGTGCACTGCCCGGCCCCTGTCCCCCGGGTCACGTCTGCGGAGCGCGCGAACGCCATGGCAACGGAACGTCCGATCGACTTCGACTCGCTCGTCAGGGAGGACGAGACCGAGACGCGCGCGCGACACGCCGGTGCGGAATGGGGCCGCGCGTCGTCGCGACCGGTGCGGCACGACGACTTCACCCTCGATCCCGGTTTCGAGCCCTACGTGCCGAGGTTCGGACGGGTCGACCGGTTCACCGACCGCTACGAGGACCTGCCGGTACACGTCACGCTGCTCGAGGACGGCGTGCTGTTCGGGCAGGAGTTCTTCGTCTGCGACCGCCGCGTGCCGACGAGCTCGGACATGCGGCTGTACCTCGCCAACGTGGCGAAGCTGAAGGCGGCGAACGTGTCCGGCGAACGCCTCGACGTGCCCGACGGCCCGCTCTACCTGGTCGGCGCGAGCGCGCCGCACAAGGCCTTCTATCACTGGTGCTTCCAGTGCCTGCCGAGCATCGCGCTGCTGCGCGACGAGGCGCGTCGACGTGGACGCGACTACCGCATCGTGCTGCCGCCGCTGGATCGGACACGGCGCCGTTCGCTGGAACTGCTCGGGGTCGAGCCCGACGAGTGCCTGACGCTGGAGCCGGGACGCCATCTGTGCGGCGTGCCGTTGCTCTACACCAGCGCGACGTCCGGCGAGTACGCGTTCCAGCCGTCCCGCCGGCTGATCGAGCTGCTCGCCCCGTACCGGGACGCCTGCCTCGCGCGCGCGAGCGCCGATCTGCCGCGCCGCTTCTATGTCTCGCGTCGCGACGCCCCGCACAAGCGTCCGCTGGAGAACGCCGACGAGCTCAGGCTCGCGCTGCGCGCGCGCGGCTACGCCGAGCTGGTCATGTCGGAGCTCGCGCTGGAGGATCAGGTGAGCCTGTTCGCCGGTGCCGAGAGCATCGTCGCGCCTCATGGCGCCGGACTCGTCAACCTGATGTTCGCGCCGGCGAGCGCGCGGCTCGTCGAGATCGTGCCCGCGCACTACCGTCACGCCTGCTTCTTCCGTCTGGCGCAGGCTCGGCGAGTGCGTTACGCGATGGTGCTCTCGGACATGGCCCGCGAGAACCCCGACGAGCCTCGCCACGGCAGTCTGCTGAAGGTCGATGTCGGCAAGGTGCTCGCGATGCTGGAGCACGACGAGGGGCACGGCGGACGCCGCGCGGCCTGACGACCCTCAGGCGGCCGGAGATGTCGCCGTCAGAAGCCGGACCGCCTCGCGGCAGCGCGCGAGCGAGCCGGCGACGGACGTCCTCCGGCTCGGCGAGGGTGGTGGCGATCGGTCATGCCCGAGGGGCGAGACCGACGGTGAACCCGAGGGCGGCACCGTCGGCGGGAAGGGCCGCTGCTAGTCCTTCTCCTGGTAGACCCGCACGTAGTCGACCTCGAACGCGGCCGGGAAGTCGGCCGGTTTCGGCGTCACCCCGGGATCGTAGCTTCCGCCCACGGCGAGGTTCAGGATCACGTACATCAGCTGGTAGGCGACGTCGTCGTCCGAGTACGTGTGCGCCTTCACGCCGTCCACGTACCAGTCGATCTTGCCGGGCCGCCAGCGAACACCGTAGGTATGGAATCCGTCGGTGTAGCCGCCGGCTCCGCTTCGCGTCGACGTGTAGCCGGTCGATTCGAGCACGCCGCCCGACGTGTAGCGGTGATAGTGGTGCTCGACCTCGGCGGGGACACGTCCGCGGGCCTCCATGATGTCGATCTCGGGCTGCTGGGAGATGTAGTACGTGTTCAGCAACCAGAACGCCGGCCACAGGCCGTCAGCCTTCGGGAGCCGGGCGCGAATCTCGGCGTAGCCGTTCGCGAAGCGGAACGAGTCGTAGGTGGTCAGGACACCGGAGGTGTAGTTCTGCTCGACGTAGGCTTCGTTGCGCTGGAAGACCGGTTGCTCGGTCCAGATGGGATCGTTCAGCCCGGGCAGCGGCGGCGGGGCGATTCCTTCGGGATCGTCCGCCGCACGTGCCGTGATCGACAGGATGCCGTTCTCGAGCGAGAACGGGGAGTAGCCGATATCGGAATCGGTCTGGAGGGCGTCGACGTAGTACTGCTCCTCGCTGTTGATCGGCAGGTACGGACCCCAGAGCAGGTGCGAGTTCCACTTCGCCGGATCGAGCGTATTGCCGTCGAACTCGTCCCGGAACATGATCTGGTAGTCGCGCGCCAGGTCGATCGGATCCGCCGTTCTCTTCTTGTAGGCGCGGATGTAGTCGATCTCGTAGGTCGCCGGAAACGGTGTCGTCGCGTTGGCGTTCCCCGGCCAGGTGCCGCCCACGGCGAGATTGGCGAGCAGGTACATCGCCTGGTTCGCGATGGTGTACTTGCGCCCGGACGGGTGCGTGTCCCGATCCGTGATCGAGTGTGTCTCGACGCCATCGACATACCAGGTGATCCTGCGCGGCGTCCATTCCATCCCGAAGGTGTGGAAGTCCTGCGTCCAGTCCTCAGAGAACACCGGGAAGGAAGGCGAGGACACCAGCTGCCAGCCGGCAGGCACATCGAAGAAGTGGTAGGTGTTGTAGAGCCGGTCGGGCTGATGGCCGAGGAACTCCATGACGTCGATCTCGGGCACGTTCTCGACGTAATGGGTCGGCAGCATCCAGAACGCCGGCCACAGACCCCGCCCGGCCGGTAGCTTCGCCCTCGCCTCCACGTAACCGTGCGTCATCTTGAAGCTGTCGTAGGAGGTGATGATCCCCGACAGGTAGTCGACGTCGCTCGCTCGGTAGCCGGGATCGGTGAAGCCGGTATCGGAATCGGTATGCGGGCCGTTGTAGCGGTATTTCGAGTGCTCGCGCTGCCAGAGCGGGCTGTTCTCGGGCGGACGTGGCGGTGGCTGCAGCGACGGCGAGGTGGGCATGGCGGTGATCTTCAGCGTCTCGCCGGTCATCTCGAACGGGGTGTGCGCGAAACCCGAGTGCATGCCGAGCGTGTCGACGTAGAGCTGCTGCTCCTCGTTGATCGGGTAATAGGGGCCCCAGAGGAAGGCGGTGTACCACTTCGAGGCGTCGAGCGTGGCGGAGTCGAACTCGTCGGCGAAGACCTGCTCGTAGTCGGCGAGACCGGGCCAGGGTGCCGGTGCCGATGGCGGCTCGGTGACTTCGGAGAGCAGGAGGTCGGTGACGCCCCAGGTCCATCCGGGGAACTTCTGGACGAAGGCGAGCGTGTTGGTGCCGTCGGTCTGGGAGGCGAGGGGCAGCTCGAGGGTCGAGGGCCCGGAACCGTTGTTGGGGGTGGTGGCGAGCTGTCCGACGGGGGAGCCGTTCAGCGTCACGGTGACCTCGTCCGCGGCGTCGATGTCGTACCCGGTGAGGGAGAGCGACAGAGGGGTGCCGCTGCCCTGGAAAGAGAGCTCGAGGCGATCGCGGTGGGCGGTGATGCCGTCGAACCTGAAGCCGTAGGAGCCGCTGTCGGGCACGTCGATGATCAGGGAGCCGCTCTGACCCGCAGCCGAGCGCGCACCGGTTGCGGCAAGCACGAGAATGGCGATCGAGAAAAGTCGGTACATGGGATCAGGACAGGTGCAAGGGAACGGGTCCTTGTTCGAGGGCTCCGGAACCGTCATGCATGATATGTGGCGCGGAAGCGACGACAAGGTGTCCGTGTTCACACTATGGGGCGATCGTTTCGAGGCACGCTTCTTGCGATTTTCGAATTTCCGCCCCGAGTATCGAGCTCCGTTCCCGTGCAAACTCCTTATCTGATCGTCGGTAGTGGCGGTTCCGCCGTCGATCTTTCCCAGACGCTCGAGCGGCGGACGCCGCTACGCTATCGGACGGAGCGCTTCCACTTCGTCTTTCACGCCCCCGAACAGGAGAGCCTGCAGCGCGAGCTGCGCCGACGTATCGATACGGATGGCCTGAAGCTTCGCTACGAAGACGGTTTCATGGTGCGTTTCCCGGACCGCTACGAGCCTGCCGCGGTGAACAAGCCCGAGCAGTTCGAGTGTCCGTCGCACGAACTCGACGGATTCTTCTCCCGTGTGGTCTGCGACGGCGAGACCGTGCGCATCGACGGTAGCGGGACCTACCTGCAGATGCTCTGCTCGTACGAGCGTGACGGCCTGGTCGCCTTCTCGAACAACATCGGACTGCTGGTGAATTTCCTCGAGGCGAACGGACGCGCTCTGAGTCGTAACGAGGACTTCTTCGCCAACCATCTGTTCAACTACAGTCTGGCGTACTACACCTTCGCCGGAACGCCGTACCGCGAGATCGACTTCCACGATTCGCTGGAAACGATCGAGATCGGCGAGTCCGTCACCACGTCCCTGCACGACAAGTTCTCCGATCCGGCGATCGTCGACCGCGAGCGGGACGCGCGCATCGATCTTCTCCACGCCCGGTTGCGGCACACTATCGCCGAGTACCTGCAGCACGTCGGCGTCGAGACCGTCGGCCACAACCTCACGGGCGGGCGCGATGCACGGACCTCGTTCGCCCTGTTCATGGAAACCGTGCGCGATCGGCTCGAGATCGTCACCGACGGCTTCAACTACACCCACGACATGGTGATCGCCAACTTCGTGTCGAAGCGCTACGGCATCACCAGGCGCGACACCACCGAGAAGGAGGTGAGCTACGCCTACGACTACGAGCGGGTCATGAACAAGACGGATCCGGCCGAATGGTTCGTTCCGCTGTTTCGCAAGGTCACGTTCCGTTCCTCGTTCAATGCCGATTCGTTCGTGGCGAGCGGCTATCTCGGCAACGTGCTGACCTTCGCCGGGTCGGAACGCAACCAGGTCATCCAGGACAACCGGTTCAAGCTGCGGGACGACGTGTTGCGACGGCTCCAGTCGCTCTACGCGGCAGGGATCGAGACCCTGAGGGAAGTCTACGGCGACGACGCGCACGCGATGTTCAACCTCATGTACAACACGACGAACAAGATCGCGTCGGTCGCCAGGCGACTGTCCCGCAACACCATCTGCATCTTCGAGACCGACGTCTTCCAGGCGTGCTACCTGCTGGAGCCGGTGGAGGGCAAGCGCAGCAACTCCCTGCACTACGAGCTGATGAAGCGGTCCAACCCGGACCTGCTGACCGCCGTGCCCTTCGAGGCGAACAAGTCCTTCGGTCCGATGAGCGATACCTTCGAGTTGCAGAACTTCCAGGAAGCGGCGGCGCCGCGTCCCTACAAGTGCTTCATGGAGCTCAATCTCGAGCGGGTCGTGGCGCACCTGCGCGAACATTCCGCGTCCATCGAATTCGTCTCCGACGCGTTCTTCGACATGGCGCTCGACTACGTGGGCCAGGAGCTGCCGCCACTGGTGACCAACAAGCTCTTCGCGCTGCTCGGTACGCTGGAGTTCAAGGGCATCTCCTTCCGGACCATCGAGGGCAGCACGACCCTCGGTGGCGGTGGCCGGTACACCATCGACTTCTTCGAGAACCTCTACCTGCAACACCAGCTCTACGCCAGTGGGCTCGGCAGCATGGTCTACAGCGACGAGGTCGTGTTCAAGTCGTACATCGAGCCGCGCGAGGGCATCGCGTTCCGGGTCGTGATCAAGGACATGGAAAGCGACGAGCGTCTGCCGGTCGAGCTCGTCGAGCAACACGACGGTCATCTGGTCCGGGCGTCGGTTCCGCGTAACGGCAAGTACGGCGTGTTCTTCTCCGAGTTCGATCGTGGCTCCAAGACCGTCAGCCAGCTCTACCGGACCAACTTCATCGGCAGGGGCCGAGAACACCGGGACGCGGAGATCGCCGCGTTGCCGTCCGCGGCCTGAGCGTCGCGCCCGGCAGCGACGAGGCGGGCCGGGTGGCGACCGGCAGATGACGGCGGCGCGGCTCCGGGCGGCCCGAACCCGCGCTCGGCGGGAACGAGCGGCGACGGCCTCGTGCACGTGCCGACGCCACGGTGTCCCCGGGTACGCTCAGGCGGTCGCCGGCGGCGCCGTCAGGCGCTCGACCGCCTCGCGGTAGCGATCGAGCGTACCCGCGACGATCGCGTCCGGCAGCGTCGGTCCGGGGACCGACTTGTCCCAGTCGAGCGTCTCGAGCCAGTCGCGCACGAACTGCTTGTCGAAGCTCGGCGGGCTCGTGTCGAGCGTCCACGTCGCCGCGTCCCAGAACCGCGACGAATCGGGGGTCAGGATCTCGTCCATCAGCACGAGGTTGCCGGCCGCGTCGGTGCCGAACTCGAACTTCGTGTCGGCGATGATGATGCCGCGCTCCTCGGCGTAGGTCGCCGCGTCGCGGTAGAGAGCGAGGCTGTAGCGCCGCACGGCGTCGGCGAGGGCGCTGCCGACCAGGCGCTCGACCTCTGCGTACGGGATGTTCTCGTCGTGATCGCCCGCCGCGGCCTTGGTCGCCGGGGTGAAGATCGGCATGCTCAGGCGTTCCGCCTGGCGAAGGCCGGGCGGCAGCTCGACGCCGCAGATCCGTCCGTCCCGCCGGTAGTCGGTCCAGCCGGAGCCCGCGAGGTGACCGCGCACCACCGCCTCGATCGGCAGCGCCTTCAGACGGCGCACGACCATGCTGCGCCCCTTCGCCTGAGCGCGCTCGGCGGCATCCGGCAAGATCTCCTCGAGCGGAACGTTCGCCAGATGATTCGGGATCATCGGCCGCACGCGATCGAACCAGAAGAGCGCGAGCTCGGTGAGGAGCTTGCCCTTGCCGGGAACCACGTTCGGCAGGATCACGTCGAAGGCGGAGACCCGATCGGTCGTGACGATCAGCCAGTGGGCCGCGTCGACCTCGTAGATGTCGCGCACCTTGCCTCGGTAGACGAGCGGCAGGGAGTGGATGGAGGAGGTGTGCAATCCCGGGCCGGGTTCCTCCGGGGACGAGTTCGCGGGCCCGTTCGACGGTATCGCTGACATGACGCGTGGACAGGGCTCCAGGGAGAAGGGCGGGGTGGTCGGAGTCGGTTCGAGTGCTCAAGTATACTGTGAGCTCCGGTGCCGGCCCGTACCCTGGCGGGCGGGGCGATCGGTGCGGGGCGACGGGTGTCGCGGGGTCCGGGCGCGGCGCCCTGATGCCCCCGGGTGAACGGTCACGGGTGGAGTGGGACGATGAGCGACGGATTGCAGGTGGGCGTCGTGATGGGCAGCGACAGCGACTGGCCGTGCATGCGCCACGCCGCGGAGCTGCTCGCGGAGTTCGGCGTGGAGCACGAGACGCGCGTGATCTCGGCGCATCGCATGCCGGACGAGATGTTCGAGTACGCCGACACCGCCGCCGGGCGAGGGTTGCGTTGCCTGATCGCCGGGGCCGGCGGTGCCGCGCATCTGCCCGGCATGCTCGCGTCCAAGACCTCTCTGCCCGTGCTCGGCATCCCGATGCCGACCCGACATCTCGGCGGCAGCGATTCCCTGCATTCGATCGTGCAGATGCCACGCGGCGTGCCGGTGGCGACGTTCGCGATCGGCGATGCCGGTGCCGCCAACGCGGCGCTGTTCGCGATCCGTCTGCTGTCCCTGGAGGACCCGACGCTCGGCGAGCGGCTCGAGGCGTTCCGCAAGGCGCAACGGGTGCGCGCCGCGTCGATGCGGCTGCCGCCGGAGGACGCGTGAGCGGGGACCCCGGCCGAGCCTCCGGGGAAGCTCCCGAACAGGATACCAGTGCCCGATCGGCACTCCCTCCCGGCGCGTCGCTGGGCATCGTCGGCGGAGGGCAACTGGGGCGCTACTTCGTGCTCGAGGCTCGTCGTCTCGGCTACGATACCTGGGTGCTCGATCCTGACCCCGAGGCGCCCGCCATGGGGTTGGCCGCGCACCCGCTGGTCGCCCGCTACGACGACGCGGCCGCCCTCGAGCGGCTCGGCACCGCCTGCGACGCCGTGACGATCGAGTTCGAGAACGTTCCGGCGGCCAGTCTCGAGCGGCTCGCCCGCTCGACCCGGGTGGCGCCGCATGCCGCGTGCGTGCGCGTCGCGCAGGATCGTCGCCTGGAGAAGGCGCGCGCCGCCGACCTGGGTCTCTCGCCGGTGCCGTGGGCCGCCATCGCGACGCGCGCGGACATCCCCTCGGCGCTGGAGCGCGTCGCGTTGCCCGGCATCCTGAAGACGGCGACGCTCGGTTACGACGGCAAGGGGCAATTCTCCTGCGCGTCACCCGAGGACGTCGTGGCGGCGTTCGACGCGGTCGATGGCGCCCCGTGCGTGCTCGAGAGACGGATGCCGCTTCGTGCGGAGTTGTCGGTCGTGCTCGCGCGCGGGTTCGACGGTGGAAGCGTGGCGTTTCCGGTAGCCCGGAACGAGCATGTGAACGGCGTTCTCGACACGTCCTCCGTACCGTCGGGCCTGCCGGACGCGCTGACCTCGCGCGCGATCGCCGAGGCGACGGCGCTCGCTCGCGGCCTCGACTACGTCGGCGTTCTCGGGGTCGAGTTCTTTGTCGACGAGGATGGAAGCCTGTGGTTCAACGAGATGGCGCCGCGTCCCCACAACAGCGGTCACTACACCCTCGACGCGACCGTCTGCTCGCAGTTCGAGCAGCAGCTCCGGGCGCTCTGCGCACTCCCGCTCGGCGCCACCACGCTGCTGTCTCCGGTGACGATGCTGAACGTGCTCGGCGACTCCCTGCTCGATCGCGGTCCCGACTGGCCGGCGCTACTCGCCGAGCCCGCGTTACGGCTGCATCTCTACGGCAAGCGCGAGCCGCGCGCGGGGCGCAAGATGGGACACGTGAACTGTCTGCACGCGCAGGCTGACGACGGGCCGGATCATGTCAGGCGGGCGCGCCGTGCCTTGCGCGGTGGCGGCACGCTGCCGTGAGGCCAACGTTCGATCGCGCCGGGTATGGGGGCGGGTCATCGGCGACGACCGATGCGGGTCGACCTCACGTCGTGTTCCGCGTGCGGACGGGTCCGAACGAATCGTCCCGCGGGGCGCATGTCGGTCGGGCGTGGCGTGCCGGCGCGTTGTCTGTCCTGGTCGGTGCGGGTGATTCTCTCGTCGCGAGACCGAAGAGCGTGCGGTACTCCGAGACGAGTGTCGGGATCGAGAACTTGGAGCGGGCGAACCGGCGGGCCTGTGCGCGCATCCGCTCTCTGAGCGCCACGTCTTCCACGAGCCGGTGCACGACGGTGACGAAGTCGTCCGTTTCCGGCGCGTCGAGCAGGAAGCCGGTGTGGCCGTCCCGCATCGCCTCGGACAGACCGCCCACGTCGGGCGCGATGACCGGGCAACCGCAGAACTGCGCCTCGACCACGGCGTTCGAGACCCCCTCGACGCGCGACGTGAGCAGGAAGATGTCGAACATCGTCATCCACGCGCCGATGTTGATCTGCTTGCCGACGAGATGGATGTTCTCCAGACCGTGCCGCTCGGCACGCTCGACGACCTGACATTCCAGCGGCCCCGCCCCGACGATGACGAAGTGCAGTCGCGGGTCGAGGTCACTCAGCTTCGCCGCGACGTCCGTCCAGAGCATCGGCCGCTTCTCCTCCGACATCCGGAACACGGTGCCGATCACGATCGCGTCCCCGGGGATCCCCAGCTCGCCGCGGAGGTCGCCGCTCTCGGCGGCGCTTCGCCGCAGCGCGTCCTCGTCGATACCGTTGTAGATGGTCCGCACGCGCTCGTCGTCGAGTCCCATGAGCTCGGCGTACGCGGCGCCGGTCAGTCGCGAGTTGGACGAGTAGCGGAGCGCCGGCAGCCGGGCGATCGAGCGGTAGGCGTCCTGCAGGTACTCGATGTTGTTGCGGTCGCGCTCGGTCACCGTCCGGTTGACGCCCGGCGGCATGCTGCCCCAGCGTCCGACGACGGTCTCGATGCCCAGCATCGTGCAGATCAGTGCGGTGTTGATGAACGTCTCGTCCAGCCAGCCGTGCACGACGTCCGGTCGTGCGGCCGCGAAGGTCTTGCCCATCTGCAGCATCAGCTGCTGGCGAGAGGGCGGCTGCACGTGCGCGAGCAGGTCCGCGTGGTCGGCGAGCTCGGGCACGTCCTCGGGACGAAGCGTCAGCGAGCGATCGTAGTACTGCGCCACATGGACCCGCTCGTCCAGCTGCCCGAGGTAGAACCGGTCCTGATCGACCCGATCGAGATAGGTACACCACATCGAGACGTCGTCCGGCCGATCGCGTCGGACGAGCCCGTTGGCGAGATTGACCGCCTGCCGCTCGGCCCCGCCGGGACCGAGGGAATTGATGACGAGCGCCACCCGGGCGGGGCGTGCCGCCGACCGACGGCGCCCCGGGGACGTCGGGGCGGGGCGTGCGAGCAATCGCTCGACGATGGCCGACACCGCCGCTTCGCTGGAGCGGAGCTCGCGAACGCCCGAGCGTCGCGACCAGCGTGCGGGACGGAACCCGAGCGTGCGGAAGGCGTCTCGCAGCTGATGCTTCATCCGGGCGAGTGCCGGGTGGGCATGGCCGTCGCGCTCGGCGAGGGCGATCGTGCGCCAGGCGCGATCCCAGTAGCGATACGTGTACTGGAACGTGGCGAGGGCGAGCCATCGAGCCGGGTCTTCACCCGTCTCGGCCGCCGCCCGATAGCAGGCCTCCGCCGATTCGAGCAGGCCGGCCGCCTCCCAGCAGCGCGCCCGGGTGAGCGGATCGACGCCTTCCGTGGCGTCGTGGCGGGCCGCCTCCGCCTTCGCCGCGTCGAGCTCGCCGACGGCGTACAGGGCCCGGATCAGCCAGACCTTGCTGTCGGCGTGGTCGTTCCGCTCGACCTCGCGCGAGAAGCTCTCCATCGCTTCCCTGAAGCGGTGCTGCTTGAACTGCGCCTTGCCGCGACGATAGCTGGCGTCGCCACCGAGCGAGTCGCACAGGGCCGCGGCGCTGTCGTGGCGGTAGTCGCTCATGTAGCAGCGATAGAGCAGGTCCCTGGCGAGGGTGGCCAGGGAGCCGAAGCGGTCGTCGTCCTCCAGCAGCGCGATCGCCTCGCTCCACCGTCGTTCGTGCATCAGGCACTTGGCGCGCAGCAACCGTTCGCGGGCGGCCGATGCGGCGTTCCCGCCGAGCAGTTCGACGCAGGCGCGGGCCGCGTCGATCTGGTCGGCCGCCAGAAAGCGGTTGCCCATCGTGAACGTGGCGTGACCGTCCCCCACGCCGCCTTCTGTCACGGCCTCGCGCCAGCGGCTCAGCGCCAGCGGCACGTCACCTTTCTGCAGGGCGTGGCGTGCCGCGAGCTCGTGCAGCCGCGCCGTCGGCCGCGAACCCTGCCGGGCGCTCAGCCGCTCGATCCAGCGAGTGGCCTCGGCCAGTTCGCCGTGGGTGATGAAGTTGTCGGCGATCTGGGCGATCGCGAGCTCGTTGCCGGGGTCGCTGTCGAGGATCCTGTGCCAGCGGGCGTTCGCCTCGGCGAGACGCCGCACGAACGGGGATCGGAGATCGCGAGTGCGCTGCAACGGCACCGGAACCGGCCAACGCCGTCGACGTCCGGCCTTGCCCGTCCGGCCGACGTCTCCCGGGTGGCCATCCTCGACAGACGTACCCATCGACTCAGGCCGCTCTCGAGCGCGACAGGTTGGCCTGGGCGATGCGTGCGTGCAGGGTCAGCAGCGCGATGTCGTCGGGCGAGGCGTCGAGTGCCGTCTCGCAGGCCTGCTCCGCCTCGCCCAGTCGGTCGAGTCGGTAGAGTGTCTTCGCCCGCCGGGCGAGCAGCGCCGCGTCCTCGGTGCCGGAGGCGACTATCGCGTCGATCATCACCAGCGCCTCGGCGAACCGCTCGCTTCGGTGCAGGAGACGCTCCTTGGCTAACAGCAGGCGTGTGTCGTCCGGCGTGCGCTCGAGCGCGGCGTCGGCTTCCGCTTCGGCCTCGTCGAGCTGCTGCGCCGCCATCAGTGCGGAGATCAGCTGCACGCTCGCGTCGGTGTCGCTCGCGTCGGCGGCGATCTGGTCGCGCCACTCGCGGGCGGCGGCGCCCCAGTCCTCGCGCCCTTCGTGAATGCGGGCGCGCAGACGGTGCGTGGTGGTGGTGACGAGCGGATGCTCGTCGAGCGTGTCGGCGAGACGCTGCGCGTCGTCGAGATTGTCGAGCCGGAGGTGCAGGTGGGCGAGGCTGTTGAGCGCCTCGACATGATCGGGCTGTCGCTCGAGGATGCCGGTCCATCGCTCGAACGCCCGCTCGCTATCGCCCTTGCGCATGAGGTGGCGGGCGACCGCCAGCCGTGCCTGCAGAGCGTCGCCGAAGCGTGTGTCGAGCTCCTCCACGAGCCGGTCGGCCTCGTCCGCCTGGCCGGCGGCGACGCAGGCGCCGTACAGGAACAGTCGCGCCTCGACGTTCCGCTCGTCGCTGTCGGCGACACGCTGCCAGCGTTCGATCGCGACGAGTTGGACGGACTTCTCCGTGCTTGTCGTGTCGTCGCTCGTCGGCAGTTCCGCATCGTCGCCGGTTCGGGCCTGCCGGTTCTGCAAGAAGGGAATGGAGAGCATCACGTACCGCTGGAAGAGTGGCGAATGGTGGCCCGGTGACGCAAGTCTCCTGCCAGAAGCGGGCCGAGGGCCGAGCGTGTGCGTTCCGCGGGCACCTCGACGAGCCGGCGCGATCGGCCTGTCCGCAAGCGCTCGCGGGAGCGGTGATCGCGGACTGCAGAGGTCGTTCCCGCAAACGGCCCTCGTCTGGTACGGAAATCGCTACGTACGCTTCATCGGCACAGTCAAACGGACCCGCGTTCCCCCATGAGTCTCGCCCAGCGCAGCACCCACCTAAGCGAGGACCCCGCGAGCTTCGTCTCGACCGGCGTCACGTCGTTGACCATGCAGAGCCAGGCGCTCACCCGACTCGCCGCCGACCTCGGGGAAGAGTTCGACCAGGCGGTTCGCCACATTCTCGGTTGCAAGGGGCGCGTGATCGTCTCGGGCATGGGCAAGTCCGGAATCGTCGGCAAGAAGATGGCCGCCACCTTCGCCTCCACCGGCACGCCGAGCTTCTACGTTCACCCCGGCGAGGCGATCCACGGGGATCTCGGCATGATCGCCGCCGAGGACCTGATCGTGCTGATCTCCTACAGCGGAGAGACCGAGGAGATCCTGAAGCTGATGCCTTCGCTGAAGTACTTCGGCAATCGCATCATCGCCGTCGTCGGGGCTCCGGACACGACGCTCGGGCGCCAGGCCGACGTGACGCTGCGTGTCGACATCGAGCGCGAGGTGTGTCCGAACAACCTCGCTCCGACCACGTCGGCACTGGCCATCATGGCGCTCGGCGACGCGCTCGCCGTCTGCCTGATCAAGGCGCGTGACTTCAAGCCTGCCGACTTCGCCCAGTTCCACCCCGGCGGAATGCTCGGGCGACGCCTGCTGTCGCGGGTCGCGGACGTCATGATCACCGAGAACCTGCCGATCGTCGCGCCGGAGGAGAGCGTCAGGGAGGCGATCTTCTGCATGACCTCGGGACGACTCGGGCTCGCGATCATCGTCGAGCACGAGCGCCTGCTCGGCATCCTGACCGACGGCGACCTGCGTCGGGCGCTGATCATGGACCCGGGCATGATCGACAAGCGCGTGCGCGACTTCATGACGCCCGTGCCCGTCACGATTCCGTCCACCGCGATGGTCAGCGACGCGGAGATCCTGATGCGGAAGTACAAGATCCGGGCGCTGGTGGTAACCGAAGGGCAGGGCGACGAGGTCTGCGGCCTGCTCGAGATCTTCGCCGATGGCAGGCGCTGAGTCGCGAGCGGCGGATCCCGACGTGTCTCCGGGTCGTCGCCCGGTACGGCGCGACGTGTCCTCGTCCACTCAGGCTACGCGGTCGACGGGCCTGGTGCTCGCGGTATCGCTCCTTGGCGCGTGCGCCACGGGCGGTCCGGGATCGGACGAGCCGAGCGGTGCGGTCGTCGTTCCGGCGATCGACGACCGTACGACCCTCCACGAGGAGAACCTTCGCGTCGTCGGTACCTATGCCGCGGCGAGCGGTCGTCTCTGTCGGCGCCTGGCCGATGCGGACGGGCGTGTGCTCGCGCGCGTGAGCTGCCGTCAGCCGAATGGCGAGTGGACGCTCGGCCGCACGCTCGGCGGAGCCGGTCCGGACGGTGGATCGGCGTCGGGTACCGCCTCTTCGCCGTCGCCTTCCGTGTCCCGGCCCCTCGTCCCCGCGCTCGGTCGGGTGCGGGCGAAGCCGGAAGGATCCGCCTCCGCCGCCCACGGTCGGGGCGGCGATCCCGAGACGATCACGGGAACGCTCGCCGCGGACGAGACGCTCTGGTCGTTCGCCGCCCGGACGACCGGTGACGCGAAGAACTGGAAGACCATCGCGTGGCTCAACGGCATCGAGGACGCGGCCGACGTCGACGCCGGCCGCACCCTCGAGGTACCGAAGGCGATGGTCGATGCCGCTCGTCCGGACGGCTGATTCCCATGGCCGACGCTAGCGATGCGAGGGCAGGCGGTGCGGGCGACGACGCGTGCGGCCCGACGCTCGAGGACGTGACCCAGGCGCTCGCCACGCAGTCGCGCGTGATCATGGCGCTGGTGCTCCGGGAAACCCTGAGCCGCTACGGCCAGCAGAAGATGGGTTTCCTGTGGGCATTGCTGGAGCCCGTGGTGGTGGTCACCGCTTTCGTGACGATCATGTCGGTCATCCGTGGGGGCGACTCGGACGAGATCCCGCTGGTGCTGTTCATGATCACCGGGTTCGTGCCGTTCATGATGTTCCGCGACCCGATGAACCAGATGCAGGGCGCGATCGTCGGCAACCGCAGCCTGATGGGATTTCCCCAGGTGACCACCTTCGACGTGATTCTCGCCCGCAGCGTGCTCGAGTGTTCGGTGCTGCTGGTCGTGTTCCCGACGATACTCGCGCTCGCGCACGTTCTTCTCGGTCACACCGTGCAGGTCGAGGATCCGCTCGGTGTGCTCGCCGCCTGTCTGCTGCTGATGATGATCGGCACGGGGATGGGCTTCCTGTTCGCCTCGCTGACACCGATCATCCCGTCGACCCGGCAGATAACGATGGTGCTCCTCGGAAGGCCGCTGTTCTTCTCGTCCGGGCTGTTCTTCACGGCCGAGTCGGTACCGGCGCCGGTTCGCGAATGGCTCCTGTGGAACCCGATACTGCACCTGCTCGAGCTCCTGCGCTCGGCGTTCTTCTTCGAGTTCGAGTCCCCGTACGGCGACTGGAAGTACGCCGGATTCTGGGCCATCGGCACGTTCGCCTTCGGGCTGCTCGCCCACCAGGCACTGCGTCGACGCGCCATCGTCGGACTCTGACGGGTCGTGATCCGCCTCGAGCGCCTCACCAAGCGCTATCGCACCTCGGCCGGCGTCCGTACCGTGCTCGACGACGTCGACCTCACCTTTCCCGAGGGGCGGAGCGTGGGCATCCTCGGCCTGAACGGCACGGGAAAGTCGACGCTGATCCGGATCATCGGTGACGCGGAGCCTGCCGATTCCGGACGCGTGATCAGGAAGGGCAGGGTGTCGTGGCCACTCGGCTACACCGGCGGGTTCCAGACTCAGCTGACGGCGCGCGAGAACGCGCGCTTCGTCGCCCGCATCTACGGCGAGAGCACACGCTACGTCGAGGCCTTCACCGAGGAGTTCTCCGAGCTGGGTCGCTACTTCGACGTGCCGCTGAAGAACTACTCGGCCGGCATGCGCGGGCGATTCGCGTTCTCGGTCAGTCTCGCCTGCGACTTCGACTACTACCTCGTCGACGAGGCGCTGGAGACCGGAGACGCCCGCTATCGGGAGAAGTTTCGCCGCGCCTTCGAGGAGCGGCGCGAGAACGCGTCGGTGATCCTCGTCTCCCACAACGAGCAGACCGTGCGGCGCAACTGCGACATGGCGGCGATCCTGCATGAGGGGCGGATAGTGCTTTACGAGGATCTCCCCGAAGCCATGCATCAGTACAAGTTCCTGCAGACTCGCAAGGTGGCCTGAACGATGCGGGCGATCTTCAGGAGCCTGGCCGTGGTGGTCGGCGTGCCGACGCTGCTCGCGAGCGTCTACTTCGGGCTCGTCGCCTCGGACGTCTACGTCTCCGAGGCACGGTTCGCGATCCGCTCCGCCAAGGCCGGCGGCTCGGCCGGTGGCCTGGCAGCCATCCTCGCGTCGCCGATCGTCTCGGCGGCGAGCAACGAGACCGACGTCGTCATCGACTTCGCCCGTTCCCAGGACATGCTCGAGCGCGTGCAGGAGCGCCTGGACGTGCGCGCGCACTACGCGAGCGACGACATCGACTTCCTGTCGCGGCTCGCCGAGGACGCCTCGCACGAGGAGCTGCTAGCGCACTTCAACGAGTACGTGCGACTCTTGCCCGATTCGACCAGCGGCAACGTCAAGCTGACCGCGCGCGCCTTCGACGCCGAGACCGCGCGATCGCTCGCCACGCTGATCATCGAGCTCGCCGAACGTCTCGTGAACGACATGTCGAGCCGCATCGAGGAGGATGCGCTCGCCAGTGCCCGCGACGAGGTCGACCGGGCGGCCACCAAGGTCCGGGCGGCGAGCGTCTCGGTCACCGCGTTCCGCGACGAGAACGTGTCGCTGAACCCGGCCGCCGAGTCGAACGCCCTGCTCGGCATCGTCTCCGGGCTCGAGACGCGCCTGGTCGAGACACGTTCCGATCTCGTCGAGAAGCTCGGCTACATGCGACCCGGTTCGCCGGAGGTGGTCAACCTGAAGAACCGCGTCAACGCGCTCGAGCGCCAGCTGTCGCTGGAGAAGGGACGGATCACCGGTACCGACGGACAACGCATGAGCGGGCTGATCGAGAGCTACCAGCCGCTGATCCTCGAACAGGAGATCGCCCAGCAGCAGTACGCCTCGGCGCTCAGCTCGCTCGAGCTCGCGCGCATCGAGGCACAGAGGAAGAAGCAGTACCTGGTGACCTTCGTGCGTCCGAACCTGCCCGACGCGGCGCTCGAGCCGCACCGTCTCGAGCGTGTGCTGACCGTCATGGTGTTCTCGTTCCTCGTCTATCTGGTGGGCGGTCTGATGTGGTCCGCGCTGAAGGATCACATCGGGCGCTGACACGCTCGCCTCCGCCCTCTCCCGTTTCGCCACCGAGTCTCGAGATGAACTCCCTGATTCGCTCCGCCCTGATCCTCGCGTCCCTACTCGGCGCGCTCGCGCCGGCGGTGACGAGGGCGCAATCCGTCGATCCGTCCGGCGCGTCGTTCGTGCCCGGACCGTCCGCGGCGCGGGCGATGCTCGACACGAGCGATCGTGCGGGTGCAGTTGCGGGTGCGGACACCGGTGGCGGCGCCCGCGCGGGGGAGCGAGGCGTTTCGGTCGACGCTCCCGCCCCGTTCGGGGCCAACCTGTTCGGCGGAGGCTTCAGCAACGACCGCGAGGACGGCCTCAACCCCGAGTACGTGCTGCAACCGGGGGATCGCGTCAGCGTGCGCATCTGGGGCGCGACCGACTTCAACGAGAGCCTGACGCTCGATCCGAAGGGCAACGTGTTCCTGCCCTCGGTCGGCCCGATCGCGCTCGCCGGCGTGCGCAACCGCGACCTGAACGCGACCGTGCGTCGCTCGGTCGCCACCGTCTTCACCGACAACGTCCAGGTCTACACGAGTCTCGACGGCTCGCAGCCGGTCGCGGTGTTCGTCACCGGTGCCGTCGCGAGTCCCGGGCGCTTCGCCGGCATTCCGTCGAACTCGGCGCTGCACTTCATCGATCGTGCCGGGGGCATCGACGCCGCGCGCGGCAGCTACCGGGACATCCGCGTGTTGCGCGGCGGCGAGGTGCTCGCCCGCATCGACCTCTACGACTTTCTCCGCGACGGCGAGCTCGACACCGTGCAGTTCCGCGACGGTGACACGATCCTCGTCGGACCGCGCGGCAGCAGCGTCACGGTCGGCGGCGACGTGATCGAGCCGGCGCGCTTCGAGCTCGTCGGCGAGGCGATAGTCGGAAGCGACATCGTCGCGCTCGCCCGGCCCGCACCCGGAGTCAGTCACGTCGGCCTGAGCGGCGTGCGCACGGGACAGCCGTACTCGGTCTACGTTCCGCTCGCGACGTTCAGCGGGTCGACCCTGCGCGACGGCGACGTCGTCATTTTCCGGGCCGATCGTCGCGAGGAGGTCATCGTCGTCGACGTGGAAGGCTCCTACCTCGGACCGTCGCGCTACGCGGTGCCGCGCGACACACGCCTGCAGGAGCTGCTGGACCTGATCGCGGTCGATCCGGCACTGGCCGACGTCGACGCCATCTCGATCCGCCGCCCGAGCATCGCGTCGCGTCAGAAGGCGGCGCTCCGGGAGAGCCTGCAACGGCTCGAGGCCCGCTACCTGACCGCCTCGTCGCAGACCGACGGCGAAGCGGCGATTCGCGCCCAGGAGGCGCAGCTGATCGGCCAGTTCGTCGCCAACGCACGCGAGATCGAGCCGAACGGGCGACTTGTCGTCGCGCGCGATGCCGAGGTCGCGAACATCCTGCTCGGGCCGGGCGATGTCGTGACGATTCCGGCGCGCAGCGAGTCGGTGCTGCTGAGCGGCGAGGTGCTCGTCTCCCAGGCGATGCTCGCGAGCCCGAGGCTGCGCGCGCGCGACTACATCGAGCGCTCCGGCGGCTTCGGTCAGCAGGCGCTCGAGAAGCGGCTGATCGTCGTGCACGCGAACGGCGAGGTCAGCAGCGGGGCGAATCCGCCGGTGTCCGCCGGTGACGAGATCATCGTGCTGCCGAAGGTGCCGGTGAAGAACCTCCAGATCGCCGCCACCATCGTCGACATACTCTACAAGGTCGCGATCTCCGCCTCGGTCGCGATGCAGCTCTAGCCCGGGCAGCGACCAGTAAGCGACCAGGCGGCTACCGGGCGGCTACCGGGCGGTGACGAGACGCGTGGCACGAACGGTGCTCCGTCGGCAGACCTCTCACCGTGCGTGTCGTCTTCCATGTCAGCCACGTCGTCGAGCATCGGGCTCGACTCCACCCCGACGAATCCCCTGTCTTCCGCTCCGGCAGTGTCCAAGCCGATCGCCGGTCTCGACAAGGGGCGTGCCGACGCGCATCTCGAACGGGCCAGGGCGGCGCTCGCGGGCAACGAGCTCCGGACCGCGCGGGTCGCCGTTCGCGAGGCGCTGAAGGCGCATCCGGGCCTGATGTACCTGTACCGCGAGCTCGGACTGGTGCTCGCCGACCTCGGCCTCGATCGGGCGGCCGAGCAGTGCTTTCGCGGCACGCTTCCCGAACTCGTCGCGGACGAGTGGTTCGCCGACCGCCACACGGTCGCCGCACCGCCGTCGGATGCCGGGGAGGCGGGAGTGGCGAGCGTGGCCGGTGACACGCGCGTGCCGTGGCGGGACGTCGAGCGTCATGTCTGCCACGCGCCACGCACGCGTCCGATGACTCCACCCAGGGGCATCGTCGCCCCGACCGACCGGATGTTCGCCCGCACCAGCATGACCTCGTCGCTCGCGGTCGTCGATCGCGTGCCCGACGGCACGCTCTGGTTCGACGGCTTCAACCGCGTCGTGCTCGACGGTGCCGAGCACCTGATCGAGCGGCACACTCGCGGCACTCCCGCGCTGATCAAGGCGGCGAGCACCGACGCCCGACGTCATCGGATCGACGGCCGCGCGTTCTTCGTCGGCAATCGCGGCTACAACAACTACTACCACTGGATGCTCGACATCCTGCCCTCCATGCAGCTGTTCGCGGATGCCGGCTTCGAATTCGGTGCGGACGATCGCGTGGTGGTGTTCACCGGGGCGAGCCGCTTCCACAAGGCGACGCTCGCCCATCTCGGGTTCGGTGGCGAGCGGATCGTCGAGATGAGCCGGACCGCGCCACGGATCAGCGCCTCCGAGCTCGTCGTGCCGTTCTACGAGAACGCGATGGGCGTGAAGCTCGGCGAGTGGATACCGGCGTTCCTGAAGAAGCGCTTTCTCGACGATGCGCCGACGAACCCGGCACCCCTGCCATCCATGCCGAAGCTCTATCTCGCGCGCGCGAGCGACGCCCGCAACGGGCGCTCCATCGAGAACGAGGCGGAGATGATCGCCCTGCTGGAGTCGCGCGGCTTCACGACGCTCTACCCGGAGAACCACGGCGTGCTGGAGCAGGCCCGCATCTTCGCCGCCGCCGACACGGTGCTCGCGCCGCACGGCGCCGGGTTGACCAACATCGCCTTCTGTCGGCCCGGCACGAAGGTCGTCGAGCTGTACGGCAACTTCATCGCGCACTGCTACTTCGCGCTGAGCGAGGTGTGCGGGCTCGACTACTACAACCACTGCTGCAGCACCACCGAGCGTGCGATCGACTACCACGAGCGCAGCCAGAAGGATCTGCATGCGCTGCGACAGCGCGGGTTCTCCGTCGATCTGGACGAGCTCGCCGCGCTGCTCGATGTGGTGGAGCGTGGCTGAGAGGGCGACGAGCATGCACGCGATCGCCGAACCGGCTCACGCGAGCACGCCGAAGCGGGTGCTGTTCTTCGGATTCAGCATCACCGAGCAGCCCGGCTACGTGCCGAGCCTGCGCGCGCGACTCGGCGAGCGCGATGTGCACGTCGAGAGTCGTGCGATCGGCGGCATCAACCTCCGCACCCTGCCTTACCTGCAGTCGCTGCTCTCGTACGAGAGCTACGACCACGTCGTGTTCGAGGTGACCACCTGCCGGCGCTACGCCGAGAGTGATCCCGAGAGCTACGGAGAGGTGCTCGAGCGCGTCATCGATCAGGTGCGCGCGAGCGGTGCGGAGCCGGCGTTCGTGCATCTCTTCCGAAAGGGCGTCGACTACCGGGACGACCGGATGCTCGCCATCGCGGACAAGCTCTGCGAGGCGCGGAAGGTGCCGTCCGTCAATCTGGTCCCGCAACTCGTGGAGTTCGAGCGCACGGGGCTGCTGCTCCGCTACCTGCGCGACGGTATCCACACGACCGCCGAGGGCGCCGACTACTACGCCGGCGCCCTGCTGCCGTTCCTCGACGCGCTCGTCGACGACGGCCGGGCGCCGCGCACGGGCGGGACGGCCGATCCCGATCCGGGCTTCGCGATCGTGCCGATCGATCGCCTGCTGCCGGAGCGCGAGCTGTCGATGTTCAAGCGCGGCAATCTCGTCATGCCCTGCGTCGAGATTCCCGAGGGGGAGAGTCTGAAGCTGAGTCTGCCGGGTGGCTGCGCGTTCGACGGTCTGCTCTTCCTGCGCACGCCGCGCGCCGGCATTCTCGAGGTGACGCCCGCGGGGAGCGGCATGCTGCAGGTGCACGCGTTCGACCAGCATTCCTACTACCGTCGCTACGCGACCTGGACGTCGCCGCCGGGAACGGCGGCGGCGAGCGTCACGATCCGTCAGCTCGCCACCGAGCCCGATGTCACGCTGGTCAAGGGCGAGCGCGACGCGGGACCGAAGATCGGGGAGGTCTGCGGCGTGCTCGTCAGGACGCTCTGAACGGACGTCGGCGCGCGACGCCGACGAGGGCGCCGAACATCAGCCACCAGATCGACGCGCTGCCGGCATCGCTGTCCGTGCTCGACGGTGTCTCGCGCCTGTCCGATGTCTCGACCGTCGGTACGTTGGCGGCGACCGATACCGCGATCGCCGGCGTGACGGCGAGGTCGACGACGGGTTCCTCGGCCGTCGCTGGCGTCTCCGCGGACGGAACTTCCACCGACGGAGTCTCCGTGGGTGGGGTCTCTTCGGACGGAGCTTCCCCGGACGGAGCTTCCCCGGACGGAGCTTCCCCGGACGGAGCTTCCCCGGACGGAGTTTCCTCGGGCGGGACTTCCTCGGACGGGACTTCCTCGGGTGGGGTCTCCGCCGTGGGCTCTGCCTCGGCCGCCTCTTCGGCCTCGATCTCCGCCAGTCTCTGATCGTGCGCCGCGCAGAATCCGCTCTCGCCGACGAGCACGAGACGCGGTCCCGTCTCCGGATCCTCGGAGGAGGCGAGGGAGAAGGGGTCCGCGCCGGACGCGGCGCTCATCAGGAGCGTCTGGAGCTCCGGCTGAAACAGACTCGCGTCGAGTTCGCTCTCGTGACGCACGCCGGCTTCCCAGCGTGCCTCGGCGTCGCCCAGGCTCGCGAGGAAATCGGGCGCGGCGGTGTCGTCCGGCCACTCCGCGTGCGCGCCGAGCGCGAACGCGACACCGCTCTCGAGCGTGACGAGGGGAGTGAAGCGCAGCGCGGCGTGCGCCGGTGCGGGCACCGCCCTGAGATCGAACTTGAGCAGCGCTCGGTCGTCGCCGCCGAACGTCAGCGCCTCCTCGTCGGCGTAGTCGCCGTCCTCCTCGTGGACATCGGCGACAGGGGTGAGCACCAGGCGTTCGTCGACGCATTGTCCGAGGTTCTCGACGGCCGTCTCCGATTCGGGTTCCACGTGCGAGGCGTTGACGGGTGCGTAACCGTCGTCGCCCGTGGGATCATCGTCGCCGTCGTCCCCGCCGCCCTCGTCGCCGCCCTCGTCACCGCCACCGGGGGTGCCGCTGCCGCCGGAGGTCGTCGATACCGGTAGCGCGTCCAGCGTCTCGGGGCGGTTGCCGCGCGTCTCGTAGCTCAGCAGGACCACCCGATCGATCGCGTGGCCGGTCGAGCGACCGCTGATCTCGAGCGTGTGATCGCCGGCGCTGAAATGCTGTCGCAGCGGAAGCCCTTCGCCATCGACGGTCTTGGTCGCCCACGACCAGATTCCCAGATCGTTCATGTAGGCCTTGGTCCAGCCGTTCAGCGGATGCTCGTCGAGCACGTCGGTGCCGGTGCTCATCCGTGCCCAGCTGTCGTTGTGCTCCGTGTCGAGCTCGCCGCGGGCGATGCGGCTGCGCCAGAGCAACTGGTAGTTGCCGGGATTGCCGATGGTGAAGCGGAAGGTCAGCGCCCCCTCGCCCGCCTCGTCCGTCCGGTAGTGATTTCCGCCCTCCCAGAGGATGTAGCCGTCACCGGTGTGATCGGGCAGCTCGGTACCGAGTACCCAGCCGTCGCCGAGCTCGGCCGATTCGGTCTCGAACACGACCACACCGTCGGACTCGACGTAGTGGGTGAGCTCCTGGGCGAGCGACACCGGGATGACGGTTGCCGTCAGCGAGAGGAAGAGTCCGAGCCGGGCTGTGCTGTTCATCGGGTCACCGTGGGTCGGGGGGGGGGGCGTGCGGGCGGGTGGCGGTGCGCGATCGCACCGGTATCGCCGGGTTATCGGCCGCGGAAGGCGCGGACACAGGGTCGAGGCGCGATAACTTCCCGAAGGGGGACGTGGCGGGCACCGTGAACGGGACGCGATCGACGTTCGCCGGAGAGCGGGCGTCTCGTGGAACGGAACCTGCACCGGGCCACCGACGAACCGGATCCGTGTCCCATGTCAGCTGTTCCTCCGGCGCCCCGCCGGCGCCTCGCTCTCGGTACGCGCATCGCGCGCCGCGTGCGCGCGTTCGCACGCCGACGACCGGCCGCGATCCGCCGCCCGCGGCGAGGTCGAAACCGGCGGACGCCGTTCGTCGAGAACCGACGACTGGCCGCCCGCGAGCTCGTGCGCGCCAGGCGTGCGCTGGCGGGTGGTCGGGCGGACGAGGCCGAGCGGCTCGCGATTCGGGCGCTCGTCGCGGCGCCCGGCGAGCTCTCGGGGTACCGTGTGCTGGGCAAGGCGCTCGCGGCGCAGGGGCGGGCGGAGCTCGCCGCGAGCTGCCGCCGGGGCGAGCTGCCGGACGTGGTGCTGCTGGCGCATGTCGATCCGGCGCCCGCGCCTGTCGGTCCCCCCGAGCCGCCCGTCCGTATCGTGCTCGGCGGCGGCGAGCGGATCGACGTGCGTCGTCCGGACGGCATGACGCCGCACGTCGCCCCGGTGTTCCCGAAGCGCGGCATCGTGGCCGCGGCGACGTACGTCGATCGGGTGGCGGACGGACGAGTCTGGCAGGACGCTCACGACACCGTCGTGTTCGATCGTGGCGGACGTATCCTGGACGCGCATACCCTCGGCAACGCGCGTCTCGTCGCCCACCTCGCCGCCGGTCACGAGCCGGTGGCGCTCGGGCGGCGCGCCATCGTGCTCGGTGCTCGGGGCTCGGGCAACTACTACCACTGGCTGACCGACGTCCTCCCGAAGCTCGAGCTGTGCCGCCTCGCCGGCATCGAGCCCGGTCCGGACGATCGGGTCGTGTTGCCGTTCCGGCGCTCGGCGTTCCAGATCGACACCCTGGCGATGTACGGCATCGACGAGAGTCAGGTGCACTTCGCCACGCGGCACTCGCCGTACGTCCGTGCGGACGAACTGGTCGTGCCGCGACTGAAGAACGCGATGGGCACGACGATGGGAGCATGGCTGCCGGCGGCGCTCGCTCGCCTGATGCTCGGCACGGGCGAGCGCCTGCCGGGGACGCGCCGACTGTTCGTCTCGCGAGATCCGGCGCGCTCGCAGGGTCGCGAGGTGGCGAACATCGTCGAGGTCGGCGAGTGGTTCGCCGCACGCGGCTTCGAGGTGGTCTTCCCGGAGACGCTCTCCGTCGTCGAGCAGGCGCGGCTGTTCGCCTCCGCCGGCACCGTCGCCGCACCGCACGGAGCGGGTCTCGCCAACATCGTGTTCTGCGCGCCGGGCACGCGCGTCGTCGAGTTCTACGGCGCGCATCTCGCGCCTTGCTACTGGGCGATCAGCGCGCTGACCGGTCTCGACTACCACGCGTGCTGCTGTCTCGACGAGACGTCGCCGGAGGACGAGCGTGCGCGAACCCGCCCGCTCGCCGCACGACGTGCGGCCGGCTTCTCGATCGACCTCGCGGCGGCGGCCGCCGCGCTGGAGCGAAGCGGCTTCGGCTGACGCCCGTCGGCTGCCCGCCGTGCGGCCGTCGCGGCCTGTCGTGCGTCCGTCGCACGACGGAATCCCGTCGTCACCGCGACACGCCGGAGCGCCGGGTTCGCCGGGTCCATGATCGATCCGGCTGGCACCGTCCGTGCATTTCCCGGGCTGCCGATCGATGCCGCCGGCGGCCCCGTCCGAGCGCATGGCGTTCGACGCCACCACCACCACGGACTTCACCGATGAAGTTGAACTTTCTCCTGCAGAAGAACGCCTGGTTCGTCGAGCACGGACGCTCCTGGTACGCGATCCGGGACGAGGAGCAGGTTCGACTCGCGGCGAGCACGCTGCCGCTGATCGTCGTCGACCAGCACTCGCTGATCGCCCAGCCGCACATCGGCGGCGCGGCGGTCCTTCACTGGGAGACGCAGACCGTCAGCGCCCGCCGCTTCGCCCGACGCGCGCGTGCCGCGGAAGTGGGCGTCATCCGCGTGGCGTTGAGCGAGCCGGACGGCACGCTCGTCGCCGAGGAGCGCATCGTGCTCGATGTCGATGCCCTCGGCAGCATGGAGTGGATCACGCCACCGTTCAGGGACGGCTGGGTGGACTCGGTCACCTCGATCGCCCTCGACAACGTCGATCACCTCGAGCTCGAGGCCTTCCTGCCCGACGTTCCCGGTTCGAGCGGCAAGAAGCTGATCGTGCGCAACGAGACCGACGACACGACCTCCGAGGTGTGGCTCGAGCGTCGCCGCAAGAACGTCGTCCCGCTGATGAGCAAGGGGCGGCGCGGCAAGGTCGTGCTGCATCTCGAGTGCGAGCCGGAGGCGACCGACGAGGCGAAGGATCCGCGTCGGCTCGGCTTCGTGCTGCTCGGAAAGTCGCTCAAGGCGGCCTGATCGAGCCACCGCGCCCGACTCGCCGCTCCGCCCATCGCCTCTCGCATTCCCGGCTTTCCGACATTCATGGATCACAAGGACATCAGGCTCGCCCGTCTCGAGCGCAACTTCCGTCACCTGGCCGAGGAGACGGCCGCGCAGAGCGTTGCCGAGGCGGCACGCTCGAAGCAGGCGGTCGTCGATGCCCGGGCCGCCACTCTGGCGAGCGTCACTCGCGAGGTCACCCCGAAGCGTCCGACGCGTGGACGTGCCGCTGTCGTCACCTGGGATCTCGGACACAACCCGGTCGGGCGTGCCTACGTGCTCTACCGTCTCCTGGAGAAGGACTGGGACGTCGATCTGATCGGCCCGATGTGGTCGCGCTACGGCACGGCCCTCTGGGAGCCGCTCCGCGACTCGGGCATGAACGTCAGGAGCTTCCGGTGCTCGAGCCTCGCCGAGTTCGTGCCGAAGGCGGAGGTGCTGGCCGCCACGCGCGTCTACGACATCGTGTACGTCTGCAAGCCCAGGTTGCCGTCGCTGTATCTCGGTGCCCTGCTCAAGGACAGTAGCGACTGCCCGCTGGTGCTCGACGTCGACGACTTCGAGCTGTCGTTCTTCGAGGACGAGTCGACCGCGACGCTCGAGGAGGTGCGGGCGGCCGGCGGCGATTCCCTGAACGAGCCGTTCGAGCAGCTCGGCACGCGCTACGCGCAGTCGCTGATCGCCGCCGCCGATGCCGTGACGGTCTCGAACGTGGCGCTTCGCAAGCGCTTCGGTGGCCACATCGTCCGTCACGCGCGCGACGAGGTGGAGTTCGCCAACACTCCCGAACGACGTCGTGCCGCGCGCGAGCGCCTCGGCATCGCCGAGAGCGACTTCGCGCTGATGTTCATCGGCACGCCGCGTCCTCACAAGGGCGTCATCGACGTCGCGCGGGCGCTCGAGACGATCGGCGACCCGTCGATGGTCTTTCACATCGTCGGCGACATCGGCGAGCGGCAGCTTCGCGAGACCCTGCGGGGCTTCTCCCGCGCCCGGGTCGTGCTGCATCCCAACTGCGCCTTCGACGAGTTGCCCGAGCTGCTCGCCGGAGCCGATCTGGTGCCGCTGATCCAGGACGTCGCCCATCCGATCAGCCAGTTCCAGATCCCGGCCAAGATCTCCGACGCCCTGTCGCTCGGCGTGCCCGTGCTCGCCACGCGCACGCCGCCGCTGCTCGATCTGCTGGCCGCCGGCATCATTCACGAGACCGATGTCGCGGGCCTGCCCGACGCGATCCGTCGGCTCGCGGGCGAGGCGGCGGACAGGACGGCGGACAGGACGGCGAGCGGGGCGGCGAACGGAACCGGAGAGCGCGTTCGCGCACGGCGCGACTTCGTCAACGAACTCGGGGCGAGCGTCAACCGCACGCGCCTGGAGATGGCGATCGACGAGGCGGGCTCGCTCTGCGCGGCCCGTGCGGCGGCGGGCGCGGAGGCTCTCGAATCCGGGGAGACGGCCGGCCTGACGACCGTGGTCCGGCCGTGGAGCCCTCCGAAGAACCGCCGCGCGAGCGATCCGAACGAGCGCGACCTCGGTGAGGCGAGGCTGGTCGAGCCGCTCGCCGACATGGTCGAGCTGTTCCGCGAGCGCTACCGCGACGCACGACTGGCGACGCTCGCGGAGACGGCCGGGCAGGGCGCGGTCGAGCCCGAGAGCGTGCCGGCACGCTTCCCGAGCATCATCCGCAGCCGCGCGACGAGCTACGACATCGCCTTCTTCTGGAAGCAGAACGACAGCGGTCTCTACGGGCGGCGTTCGGACATGGTGGCGCGCTACCTCGCCGCCTCCGGTCGCGTCAACCGTCTCGTGCACTTCGACGCCCCGATGTCGGCGCCGGGTCTCGGCGCGCAGTTCACGCCCGAGGCCGGCGAGCTGTCCGGGCAGAAGGAGCTCGTGCTCGGCAATCTCGTCGATCGCCAGTGCGGCATTCAAGACACGGCCATCACGCGCGCCCGGACCTTTCTCGGGTCGGGCCATCCGCGCCGCGGCCGCTTCCTCGGTCGTCCGGTGGCCAAGCCCGAATCCTACGTGCGCTTCGTCTCCGAGCAGCTCGAGGAGGCGGGCATGCGCGCCGGTCAGACCATCGCCTGGTTCTGCCCGGTCGTCTGGAACGCCCAGGAACTGATCGACAAGGTCGGCTTCGGTGGTGTCGTGGCCGACCTGATCGACGATCAGCGAGCCTGGGACGCGAACGAGAACTACCGCAAGAAGCTCGACGCGAGCTACCGCGAGACGCTGCAGGCGGCCGACCTGGTGTTCGCCAATTGCGATGCGCTGGCCGAGGCGATGAGCGAGTACAGCGCGAGCATCCACGTCGTGCCCAACGGTGCCGAGCGCTTCGGGGAGTTCCCGCCGACGCCGCGGCCGGAACGTCTCGCCGGCATCGAGGGCCCGATCGCGGGCTACGTCGGAAACCTTCGCGACCGGATCGACTGGATGCTCCTGCACCACGCGGTCGCCGCGATGCCCGACGTCCAGTTCGTCTTCTTCGGGCCCTCGAGCGACAACCCCAACGCCGACAGTCTCGCCAAGCATCCCAACGTGCACATCCTCGGCATCCTCCCCTACGCGGAGCTGCACCGCTACCTGCGGGCGTTCGACGTCGGCCTCGTGCCGCACGTGAGCAACCGCCTGACCGAGCGGATGAACCCGCTCAAGGTCTACAACTACTTCGCCGCGGGACTGCCGATCGTCTCCACCGAGGTCGACAACCTCGGGGACCTCGGCAGCGCGCTGCACGTCGCGAGCGACGCGACGGAATTCGTGCGCGGGGTTCGTGCGGCGCTCACCACGCCGGTCGACGTCGCGGCTCCCGAGTGGCAACGCACGATGGACTCGATCGCCTGGGACACGCGTGCGGCGAACATGCTGACGGTCATGGATCGTTCCCTGCGGGGAGCGGTGCGGAAGAGCGCCTAGCTTCCTGTCCATCGAAATCCTGGAGACGACGCCATGCTCTGGTGTGAAGACTACTGTTTCGTGCACTACCCGAAGACCGCCGGCAAGACGCTGACGCGCTTCTTCGTCAAGGCATGGCCGCACCCGATCGCGGGGTTCATCTCGCGCGGACAGGTGAACGAGCTGGCCGACTGCGAGCTGGAGAAGACCGGCATCGTGGTGGGGCGCGGGCACGAGAACCTCGCCGACTCGAAGCGCATCATCGCCGAGGCCGGCGGCGACATCCGCGCCATGAAGGGGGTGTTCTGCGCGATCCGCAATCCCTATGACCTGATGGTCTCCAACTACCACTTCATGCGCAAGGAGTTCCGCTGGAAGGCCAACAAGGCCCGGGAGAACTTCATCATCGCCGCCGAGAACGACTTCGTCGACTTCTGCGAGAAGGTGACGGTCTCCTCGCCCAGCGGCTGGATGGAACTCGACGGCGAGCAGCCGGCGAACCTGCAGATCATCCGCTTCGAGCACCTGAACGACGACCTGATGATGTACGCCGAGCGCTTCGGCTACGCCACCCCGACGCTCGATCACCTGAACGCCTCCAGCCGCGCTCACTACAGCGAGTACGTCTGCGAGCGCTCGGAGGAGGCGATCGCGGAGAAGTTCGAGTACTTCTTCGACAAGGGCTATTACGAGCGCGAGAGCTTCCCCCGTCTGCCGATGCGGGCGACCGCCTGAGGTGAGCGCGCCCTCTCGAGACCTCGCGCGCGAGGTCTCGCCGGATGCGCGAGCGTCCGGCGCGCGCGGACGCATCGACCGGGTCGAGGACGGCGTCGTGATCGGTTGGGCGTTCGATGCCGATCGCGACGGTGCGCCGGTCGACGTGGAGGTGCGGAGCGGCGAGCTGGTGCTCGGGCGGGGACTCGCCGACGAGTACCGCGAGAGCCTCGCGCACGCCGGGTTCGGAAGCGGTGCGCACGGATTCCGCATCGCGCTCGACGTACCGTTCACCGTCGGCACCGTGGCCGAGCTCGCGTTACACGACGCCGGGGACGGCCGCGCGCTCGCGGCCGATCCGTGCACCGTCGTCTGCCACGATCCGGCGGTGCTCGATGCCGCCGAGCTCGACCGGTGGAGCGTGCGCGCGCGTCCGCCACGGCTCGCCACCGGCCGTCGCGCGGTCGCCCGACGCGGGCTCAAGCGCACCGCGCGCCGGCTGGCGAAGCCGCTACGGCGGCTCGCGGGGGGCGTGCGGCGAGCCCGGATCGAACAACCTGCCCCGCGCACGCTCGCACCGGGCACGATCGCCCGGCTCGAGCGGCTCGAGTCGGTGTCGGTCGACGCGATGTCGAACATCGCGGCGTGGCCGGCGCTCCGGCTACCGCCCGCGGAGGCGCCCTGCGTCAGCGTCATCGTGCCCGTGCACGATCAGTTCCACCTGACCTACCAGTGCCTCGTGTCGCTGATCCTGGCGGCGGGCCGGACGAGCTTCGAGGTGGTGCTCGTCGACGATCGCTCGAACGACGCCACGCGTGCGATCGAGTCGCGCGTGGCGAACCTGCGGGTCGTGCGCAACGGGGCGAACCTGGGGTTTCTCGGCAGCTGCCTGCGCGGTGCGGAGGCGGCGCGTGGCGGGTACCTCCTGTTCCTGAACAACGACACCGAGGTGGAGCCCGGCTGGCTCGACGAGATGCGCAACGTGTTCGAGCGCTTCGACGACGTCGGCGCGGTCGGTGCCAAGCTGGTCTACCCGGACGGACGATTGCAGGACGCCGGCGGCATCGTCTGGGCGAGCGGCACGCCCTGGAACGTCGGGCACGGGCGCGATCCCGACGATCCGGCGTTCGACTACGTGCGCGACGTCGACTACCTGACCGGTGCGGCGCTGATGGTCGCCCGCACGGCCTGGGACGAGGTCGGCGGGTTCAGCGAAGGCTACGCGCCGGCCTACTACGAGGACACCGATCTCGCGTTCAAGCTCCGCGAGCACGGCTACCGGACCTTGTACTGTCCGCAGGCGACGGTCGTGCATCACGAGGGTGGAAGCCACGGCACCTCGCTCGAGTCCGGCGTCAAGCGCCACCAGGTTCTCAATGCCGAGCGCTTCCGCGAGACCTGGCGGGAGCGCTTCGCCAGCAACGGTGCCGAGGGGGTCGACCTGGCTCGCGAGAAGGACCGCCGACGCGGCCTCCGCGTGCTGGTGGTCGATCACGAGTGCCCGCGACTCGGTCGCGACGCGGGAAGCTACGCCGCCGTCGAGGAGATGAAGCTGCTGATCGGTCTCGACTGCAAGCTGACGTTCCTGCCGCGGAACCTGAACGACGCCGGTGTTCACACCGACGCCCTGCAGCGGCTCGGCATCGAGTGCGTGCACCGTCCCTGGTACTCCTCCGTCGAGAGATTTCTCGAGCGCCGCGGACACGAGTTCGACGTCGTCTACGTCACCCGCTACTCGGTTGCCGAGAGCGTCATCGACACCGTGCGGCGCACGAGCCGGGCGAAGATCGTCCTGTGCAACGCCGACCTGCACTTCCTCCGCGAGCTTCGCGGTGCGCTCGCGCGCGGCGAGACCGATCGCGACGGCCCCCGGCGCACACGCGAGCGCGAGCTCGCCGTCATGTCCAGGGTGGACGCGGTGCTTTCCTACAACGAGGTCGAGCACGCGGTCATCGCCTCGCACCTGATGCGCGACGATCACGTGTTCACCTGTCCGTGGGTGCTCGACGCCGAGCTGTCGCCGACGCCGTTCGCGGAGCGCCGTCACATCGCCTTCATGGGTGGCTTCGGACACCCGCCGAACCGTGAGGCGATGGACTGGTTCGTCGCCGAGGTGATGCCTCCGTTGCGGGCCGCGCGGCCCGATCTCGAGCTGCACGTCTGGGGCAGCCGGATGCCGGACGACGTTCGCTGGGGCGAGGTGGACGGTGTCGTCGTGCGCGGTTTCGCACCGAGTCTCGACGAGGTGTTCGACGGCTGCCGCGTGTTCGTCGCGCCGCTCCGTTCGGGCGCCGGCATCAAGGGCAAGGTGCTGGACAGCGTGGCCCGAGGGGTGCCGACGGTGCTGTCCCCGGTCGCGGCCGAGGGTACCGGGCTCGTCGACGGCGTCAGCACGCTGCTGGCGACGACACCTGCCGGCTGGGTCGAGCGGATCGTCGCGCTGGTCGAGGACGAGGCGCTCTGGGCGCGGCTGTCGGCGGAATCGCGGGCGCTCTGCGAACGCCGCTACTCACGGGCGTACGGGCTCGCCCGCATGCGTGAGGTGTTCGACGCGCTCGGCCTGGACACCCGAACCGATTCGAGGAGCGAGACGAGATGATCGGCCGAACCTTCGGCGCCCCGCGCGCCCGTGCCGTGCTGGTTCACTACCACCTGTTCAAGAACGGCGGCACGTCGATCGAGCGCCTGCTCCGGGATGCCTTTGGCGAGGGCTGGGCGTCGTGGGACAGGCCCGAGCCGGGTGCCAGCATCGCCGGCGCCGACATGCAGGCGTGGATCGAGGCGCACCCGCGCATTCGCGCGGTTTCCTCCCATCAGCTCGTTCCGCCGCTGCCGCGCGGGGATTTCGCCGTCGTGCCGATCGTCTTCCTGCGCGAGCCGATGCTGCGGGTGCGTTCGGCGTGGCGTTTCGAGTGGCAGAAGCAGCTCGGGCTGGACGAGCCGAAGGGCTCGCTGGCCGAGTACATCGAATCGAAGTTCGTGCACGCGCGCGTCAGCGTCATCGCCAACTTCCACGTCTCGCGTCTGGCGAACGTCGACTACGAGGACGCGCGTGCGGTGCCCGGTCGCGACGACGAGGAGCTGGTCGCGGCCGCCTGCCGGTTCGTCGACACGCTGCCCTTCGTCGGACTCGTGGATCGCTTCGCCGAGTCGCTCGCGCTGCTCGGCGCGGCCTCGCGGGAAAGGTTCCCCGATCTCGAGGTACGCGAGTACCGCGAGAACGTGCTCGAGAGCGGTGGCGGCACGATCGAGGAGCGGATCGGGCGACTGCGCGTCGACCTCGGTGACGAGTTGTTCGGCGAGCTGGAGCGGCGCAACGCCCTGGACCGGCGGCTGTACGCTCACGCGGGCGAGCGCTTCGAGGCTCAGCTGCGCGGTCTGCGGGACGAGGGCTGCCTGCCCGCCGTCCGGCACGTGGCCTGAGCGGGCGGCCGGTGTCGGACGCCGCGGAAGAGGCTGTCGACGACGTCCTGCCGGACAACGTCGTGCGCGAGAGCGTCGACGAGTTCGTGCGACTGAACCGCGAGATGAACGAACGCCGTCAGACGTTGCGAGCGCACGGCGTGCCGCTGCGAACGAGCGCGATGATGGTCAATTTCGGCTTGCAGAAGCAGCCCGAGCGGCAGTCAGAGGCGATGGACGGGGCGCTCGACCAGTCACGGCGCGAGATGGGCGAGGGCATGCTCGACAGGGAGCGACTGGTCGCCCGGGTGAACGAGATCGTCGCGTTGCAGCAGGAGCTCAACCATGCCAACGCCATCGCGCGGGCGAAGGGGCTCGATGCCGAGTCGGTGGCGCTGCTGAGCCAGCTGATCGAGCAGAACCCGGGCGACGGCGGCGAGAAGGCGGTCAATACCGTGCTCGCCTATGCGCGCGCCTGCGCCATCGCGCTCGACGACGTGCCGGAGATGGCCGCCGCGCTGACCGCGCCGCCCGCGTCCGTGCTGCCCGTGGTGGCGCGCGGGGCGGACGAGAAGCGGACGACCGGCGACTGGCGAAAGGCGGTGTTCAAGGACGCGGCGGTCGGCCTCGTCATCGGCGTGGTGGTGATCTGGATGCTGGTCTGACGGCGTCGGCGCCAATGGTCCGTCTCGCCGAGCCCGACAGTGTCAGCGAGACGGACCACTAGCGCGCGCCCGTACCCGGGCGTACCTCCAGGGCGTCGACGATGCTGTGGGCGAACGCGCTCGTGACATGCTCGAGCGTGTCCCGCTCGTGCTCGTCGTCGGGGTAGTCGAACACGTCGTCGAACAGTCGCTCGCGCGCGAACCACTTTCTCGCGACGCGTCCGTTCGAGGCGTCGAAACGACTCTGGAACTCGATGGCCTGCCGCCGTGACGGGGAGAGCGAGCCGCCTTCCGTGCGCTCGAGCAGCCGGGCGATCACGTCCCGACGCAGCTTGACCGACTCGTCGCGCGGGACGCCCTTCGTCTCGAGCGCCTCGTTGAGCGCCCGGATCGCCAGTTGCGCGGCGATGGGCAGGCCGGTGTTCTGCCGCGGGGGTCGCAACACGCTCGCCGGATCGACGGGCAGCTCGATGGCACGGACGAAGTCGTCGATGACGTTGCCGTTCTCGAGTCGCGCGTGATCGTAGAGGCGCACATCGACCGCCCCCGCGCCGAAGGCGGCGCTCCAGCGCTCGAGCAGGGTATCGTAGTTGAACAGCGCGTTGCCGTCGCCGAGCTGCTCGGGAAGGATGTCGCGGCGGCTGTACCCGGCGCGCAGGGCCGTGCTGTAGCGACTGATGGCGTACTCGACCTGGCGGCGCAGGTAGACGACTATGCGGAAGCCGCTGGCCCCGACGTCCTCGAATCGCCGCTTCAGCAACGCGATCTCTTCCTCGCTCTCGAGCTTCGCCTGGAAGTATTCGGAGGAGACGACGATGCACCGCGCCGGCGTGGCGTCAGATGCGAGCTCTTCGCCGACGGCCGTCCAGACGTCTTCGCGCCAGTGCCCGCCGCCGCGCTTGCGGTCCTGTCGATCGAGCCGGGCGGTGTCGGGGTCGGACTTGCCTCGCTCCATGCACGACAGGGCGAGACGGGTCGTGTTCGGAAACCAGCCGGACTCCGGCAGCGCCCAGCCGGCGGCCCTGATGGTGCCCGCGTTGGCGTCGAGGAAGGCCTGGATCGAGGTCGTGCCCGTCTTCTCGCAGCCGATGTGGATGTATGCCAGCATCTTCGGTCCCGGTGTGCTCCGCGGCGTCGTCGTTCAGGGAGTCGACGATCGAGTCGGCGTCCGTCGCAAGAGTCCTGCCCGAACAGCGTGCGGGCGGCGTGCGGGCGGCGTGCGGGTGGTGTCCGAGCGACGTTCGGGACGCGGCGCCCGGGAGACGGACAGGCACGCTCCGGCCGGCGAGCGACGGGCAGGCCGGGGCGAATCCGCACCGGGCCGACCGTCGGTGCACCGGGCACGTGGATCGTGCGCACGGCGAGGTCAATTTGTTGACGATCGAGTGCCGGCGTGATGCCGCCGCTCTCCGGGCGCGCATCGATTCCTCCGGCGGCGGACTCGGCCGCTCGCGATTCGTCGCGTGCACGTGGCTTGATCCTTGCTCCCGTGCAAGGCGAATCCGGACCTTCCCGACGGCCGAATACGACCCCTAGATCGACGGCGGCTCTATAGTAACGGGCTGACCGTCGGTGAAGCGCACCGACCCGAACACATCGACCCCCAGGAAACTCCCCACCGATGAACGACGTGACGTCCCGGCTCGGCAGCCTCTCGCGCAAGCGCATCCTCGTGACCGGCGGTGCGGGCTTCCTGGGTTCGCACCTGTGCGAGCGGCTGCTCGCGGAGGGCAACGAAGTCATCTGCATGGACAACTACTTCACGGGCTCCAAGCAGAACATCCAGCCGTTGCTGGACAACCCGGCCTTCGAGCTCCTGCGTCACGACGTGACGTTCCCGATCTATCTCGAGATCGACGAGATCTACAACCTCGCCTGCCCGGCCTCGCCGATCCACTACCAGCACGATCCCGTGCAGACGACCAAGACCAGCGTGCACGGCGCGATCAACATGCTCGGTCTGGCCAAGCGCACCGGCGCGAAGATCTTCCAGGCGTCCACCAGCGAGGTCTACGGCGACCCGAAGGTCCATCCGCAGAAGGAGGACTACTGGGGTCACGTCAACCCGATCGGCTTCCGCTCCTGCTACGACGAGGGCAAGCGCTGCGCCGAGACGCTGTTCTTCGACTACTACCGCCAGCACGATCTGCGCATCAAGGTCGGACGCATCTTCAACACCTACGGCCCGCGCATGCATCCCGCCGATGGCCGGGTCGTGTCGAACTTCATCATGCAGGCGCTGACCGGCGAGCCGATCACGATCTACGGCGAAGGTCAGCAGACGCGCTCGTTCTGCTACTGCCTGGACCTGATCGAGGCGTTCGTCCGCATCATGGGGACGGGTGACGACTTCACCGGCCCGGTCAACATCGGCAACCCCGACGAGTTCACGATCCGCCAGCTGGCCGAGAAGGTCATCGAGATGACCGGCTCCTCGTCGACGCTCGAGTTCCGAGAGCTGCCGAGCGACGACCCGACCCAGCGGCGTCCTGACATCTCGCTCGCCCGGGAGAAGCTCGGCTGGGAGCCGAAGATCAAGCTCGAGGAGGGGCTGGAGAAGACCATCGCCTACTTCGAGTCGGTGATCACCGCGCGAGGCGTTCCGCCGCGGCCCGACGAGGCGATCATCGCCGCGGTACAGACGCAGGGAGCCGCGTGACATGAAGGGCATCGTCCTCGCCGGAGGCTCGGGCACTCGCCTGCATCCGATCACCCAGGTGGTCTCGAAGCAGCTCCTGCCGGTCTACGACAAGCCGATGGTGTACTACCCGTTGAGCACGTTGATGCTCGCGGGCATCCGCGACATCCTGCTGATCTCGACGCCGCGAGACGTGCCCCTGTTCCGCCAGCTGCTCGGTGACGGCGGCCAGTGGGGAATCAACATCGAGTTCGCGGTGCAGCCGTCGCCGGACGGACTCGCGCAGTCCTTCCTGATCGGCGAGCGCTTCATCGGTCGCGAGGACGTCGCGCTCATCCTGGGCGACAACATCTTCCACGGACACGACCTGTCGACGTTGCTCTCGAGCGCATCCTCGCGCTCGAGCGGGGCGAGCGTGTTCGCATATCACGTCAGCGATCCGGAGCGCTACGGTGTCGTGTCCTTCGACGGCGCCGGGCGCGCGCTGGACATCGAAGAGAAGCCGACCGCACCGAAGTCCCACTACGCGGTGACCGGTCTGTACTTCTACGACAACGACGTGGTCGACATCGCCCGCCACATCGCGCCCTCGCCGCGCGGCGAGCTCGAGATCACCGATGTCAACAAGGTCTACCTCGAGCGTGGCGACCTGATGGTCGAGATCATGTCGCGCGGCTTCGCCTGGCTGGACACCGGGACCGGCGAGTCCCTGCTCGAGGCGGGACAGTTCGTCGAGACGCTCGAGAGCCGTCAGGGCATCAAGATCGCCTGCCCCGAGGAGATCGCCTGGCGAAAGGGCTGGATCTCGGACGCCGACCTGATCGTCGCGGGCGCGCGCATGAGCAAGAACGGTTACGGGCGTTACCTGACCTCGCTGGTCGAGGAGCAGGGCGTCGTCATGCCGTTGCGGATGGCCGGCTGACGCGAGCCGGCCCGGCTCCGACTCGGCACGGCCACGGGCACGGGCACGGGCACGGCCACGGCTATGGCTATGGCTATGGCCCGTCTCGATCGGGTCCAGCCCGCGCCCGCTCAGCGGCGCGGGCGCGCGCCGTCGTAGCGGGCGCTGAACGCGAGCGCCAGCGCGACGCGCGCCCGGTGGGCGATGCCGTGTCGCAGGAAGCCGTGGCGGAGCAGGGACGCGAACAGCACCGGTGCCGGACGCTCGAGGCGCAGGTAGGCGAGAAAGCGCGTCATCAGGCGGCGTGACACGGGGTCGACGACCGCCCGGCGCCCCGACTCGGCGAGCAGCCCCGCGAGCACCTCGTCGCGCGAATCCTCCTTGAAGGGCAGACGGAAGTCGCGCGCCCGGAGCCGCTTCCACGTCATTCGCCGCGCGACCGCCAGCGCGCCGGGCGCGACGCTGCCGGCGGGGTTGCTCGCGTTGCCCGCGTGCAGGCGGTAGGCGACGGTCGGGCGCTCGACGAGTCGGCGCCGCCCGTGCAGCTCGGCGATGACGGCGAGCCACCAGTCGTGCACGTGCAGCCCGCTCGGAAACGGCAGCGCGAGCGTGGCGAGAGCGCGGTTGACGAGCACGGTGTTGCCCATCACGCCGTTCTGCCCGAGCACCAGCGCGAGGTTCGGTGCGTCGCCGATCGCGTAGCCGCGACAGCTCAGGAAGGAAGGTGCGAGAGGCTGCCCTAGCTCGTCGACGAGCGTGAGATCCGAATGCACCAGCACCGGTCGCCCCCGGCCTTCGTGCGCCTCGGTCTCGAGCATCAGACGCATGCCCCGCTCGACGCGGCAGGGGTCCCAGACGTCGTCCTGGTCGGCGAGGGCGATGTAGTCGTGGCCGTCGGCGAGCGCCCGCGCGATGCCACGCTCGAAGTTGCCGACGTAGCCGACGTTGTCGGCGTGGGCCACGACGCGCTCGACGCCGGAGTGGCGGCGCGCGAGCTCCGCGCTCGCGTCGCGCGAGGCATCGTCGTGGACCGTCAACGCGATCGGCCACGACTGGGCGGCGAGCGAGTCGAGTTGTTCGCCGAGGTGCCGCTCGCCTTGCCATGTGCACAGCACGATCGCCACGGTGGGACGACCCTCGCTCACGCGGTGCGCGTTCGCGCGAGTGCCTTCGTCAGCCGTCGCCCGAGCGTCGGCTCCGAGCTCCGGGGCGATGGCTCCGTACGCCGCACCGGGCGGCGCGCCGACGTCGGAACCCGGTGTTCGAGCAGCGGATCGCGCGCGAGCGCATCCCCCCACTTCTCGTGCATGTGCCGCACCTCGGCGGCGTGACGGCGTCGCGCCGCGCGGCCCGGCCGACCGTCGGTGCCGCGGGAGACGGACTCGTGGTGATACAGCGTCGCCTCCGGCGTCCAGAGGTTCGCGTGACCGGCCACCCCGACCCGCAGGCACAGGTCGACGTCGTTCCAGGCCACGGCGAGCCGTTCGTCGAAGCCGCCGACGTCGTCGAACACCGAGTGACGTAGCACCAGGCAGGCGCCGGTCACGGCGCTGACCCGCTGCACGCGGCGCAGGTAGTCGGCAGGTCCGGGGTCGTCCCGGTGCAGGCCCTTGAACGGGTGTCCGGCGACCGCTCCCATGCCGAGCATGACGCCGGCGTGCTGGACGGTGTCGTCGGGGTAGAGCAGTTTCGCGCCGACGCAGCCGATCGCGTCCTCGCGGGCGTGGCGCACCATCGCCTCGAGCCAGTCCGCGTGACCGATCGCCTCGACGTCGTCGTTCAGCAGACACAGGAAGTCGCCGTCGGCCAACGCCGCGGCGCGGTTGTTCAACGCGCTGTAGTTGAACGGTGTGTCGTCGACGACGACCCTGACGCGCTCGAAGGTGCCGCCGTCGAGCGTCTCCGGAAGCCGCTCGAGATACCGTCGCGTCGCCGGCTCGTCGCTGCCGTTGTCGACGACGAGCAGCTCGACGCGGTGCGGTTCGAGCGTCGTCACGAGACTGCCGACGAGGCGTTCCAGCATCGTCCGCTGGTTGCGGGTCGGTACCACCACGGTCGTCAGGGGAGGGGAGAGAGGCACGTGGTGGTCGACCCGGCGGGGACCCGCTACGGCACGCACGGACCATGCCGGTGCGTGGCTCGGAATCTGCTTCCCGAGGTGCGTCCGTTCACTCGAGATCCCGCCGTGCCCGCCAGCGCCCCGATCGATCGCCCATCGACCCGGAGCGACGCACCGCGGGTCGCCATCGCGACCTCGGCCGGGCTCCGCCGGATCCGTCACCTCGAACGCTTTCTCGGGGTCGAGACGGTGCTCTCTCCCGGCGCCGCGCGCCGCCGAGGCGTTGCCGGCGATGTCGTGCTGGTCTGGGGGCGACGGCGTACCGCGCGTCGCGCCGAGACCTGGGCGCGCCGTCACGGATTGCCGGTCTGGCACCTCGAGGACGGGTGGATACGAACGTGCGAACGGGCCGCGCACGCCCCGACCTGCTACTCGCTGCTGGTCGACCCGATCGGCGTCTACTACGACAGCGCCGCGCCGTCGGCGATCGAGACCTTCCTGAACCGCCCGGACGAGGCGCTCGCGCGCGACGTGGACGCGGCCGCGCGCGCGCGCGCACGCGAATGCCGGCGACGCATCGTCGCCGCCGACATCACCAAGTACAACTGGTGCCCGACGGCATGCGTGGGCGGGGACGAGGGAGTTCCCCTGGTGCTGGTCATCGACCAGACGCGCGACGACGCGTCGGTGCGCTGCGGCGGCCTGGACGAGGCCGACTTCGTCGCGATGCTCGAGGCCGCGCGGGTCGAGAATCCGGGCGCCCGGATCGTCGTCCGGACTCACCCCGACGTCGTCGCCGGGCGCAGGGCCGGCTATCTCGGCGAGGCGGCGAGCGCCGCCGGCATCGAGCTGTCGGCCGCGGGCGACAATCCCCTGCCGTGGCTCAAGCGGGCCGCGCGCGTCTACGTGGGCACCTCGCAGATCGGCTACGAGGCCCTGCTCTGCGAGCGCCCGGTCACCGTGTTCGGCAGACCGTTCTACGCCGGCTGGGGCCTGACCGACGACCGTGTCGCGATCCCGCGAAGGCGCCACCGGCGCGATCTCGACGAGCTCTTCCACGCCGCTCATGTCCGCCTGGCGCGCTACTGCTCGCCGATCGATGGCTCGCCGTGGACCCTCGAGCGTTGTCTCGATCACGTCGAGCTGCAGAAGGCCGAGTTCGCGCGCAACGCGTTCCACTTCCACGGCATCGGCGTCACCGCCTGGAAGCGCCGCTACGTCGCGCGCTTCCTGCGTTCGCCGGACGGCAGCGTGCGTTTCGGCGGCCCCCCCGGGCCGGACGACACGCGTGTCTGCTGGAGCTATCGCGCCGACGTCGCAGGCGGCACGGACATCTGGCGCATGGAGGACGGCTTCCTGCGTTCGGCCGGCCTGGGCTCGGATTTCACGGCGCCCGGCTCGCTCGTGATCGACACGCGCGGAATGTACTTCGATGCCTCCGCGCCGAGCGATCTGGAGATCCTGCTGAACGAGCGCGACTGCACGCCGGTGGACGTGAGACGTGCCGCACGCCTGCGTCGCGCGCTGCGTGCGGGAAACGTGTCGAAATACAACATCGGCGCGTCCGGTCAACCCACGCCGAGATCGGCCGATACGTCTCACGTGCTGATCGTCGGTCAAGTGGAGGGAGACGAATCGATCCGTCGGGGTTCACCGACGGTGCGTGACAACGCGATGCTCGTCCGGGCGGTGCGATCGGCACGGCCCGGAGCATGGATCACCTACCGCCCGCACCCCGATGTCCGGGCAGGCAACCGCCCCGGTCGGGTCGACGAGGCCACGCTTGCCGCCTGCGTCGACAGCGTCGACGCCGACTCCACGATCGGGGACGCCATCGACGCCTGCGACGAGTTGCACGCGATGACCTCGCTCGCCGGGTTCGAGGCGCTGCTGCGCGGACGTCCGGTGGTCGCCTGGGGCGCGCCGTTCTACGCCGGTTGGGGTCTGACGGAGGACCGGGTGGAGATGCCACGGCGGACGCGGCGGCGCACGCTCGACGAGCTGGTCCATCTGACGTTGATCGAGTACCCGCGATACGTCGACATCGCGAGCGGCGAGTTCGTCACCGCCGAGGACATGATCGACATCGTCGGACGGCAGGGACGTGAATCGATGAGCAGGGACGACCGAGGCGCGAAGCGTTCGGTGCGCACGCTCGACAAGGCGCTGAACATCTACCGGGGTCTGCGCTATGCGCCGTGAAGTGCTGTTGCTGCAGGGGCCGCTCGGGCCGTTCTTCTCGCGCTTCGCCGGGGACCTCGAGTCGCGCGGCTTTCGCGTCACGAAGATCAACTTCAACGGCGGTGACCGTCTGTTCTGGCGCCGCCCGGGCGGTATCGACTACACGGGGCCGCTCGAGGAGTGGGAGGCGTGGCTGGAGCGACTGCTGATCAACCGTGACATCGGGCGGGTCTACCTGTTCGGCGACTGCCGAAGCCATCACCGCATCGCCAGGGAGGTGGCACTGCGGCTCGGTCTGCGGCTGTTCGTGTTCGAGGAAGGCTACATCCGCCCCAACTTCATCACGCTCGAGGAGAACGGGGTCAACGGGCACTCGTCGATGATGATCCATCCGGTGTCGCTCGATCCTCCCGCCGCCGAGCTGCCCGAGGAGATCGCCCAGCCGCGACGCGTGTTCCCCTTCACGGTGGCTTACTCGATGATCTACTACTGGGCGAGCGCGGCCTACCGGAGGCGGTTTCCGCACTACCGTCACCACCGCCCCGATCGGTGGTTGTCGGAGGGCATGCGGTGGGTCCGCTCGGGGCTCCGCAAGTGGCGCTATGCGGTGCGCGAGCGACACGTGATCGATGCCCTCCTGTCGCAGTTCGACGGCAACTACTTCGTCTGTCCCCTGCAGGTGCACTGCGACATGCAGGTGGTCGTGCATTCGGATTTCAACTCGATCGAGCATTTCGTCGGCGATGTGCTCGCCTCGTTCCGCGAGCACGCGCCGAGCAACAAGGCGATCGTGTTCAAGCACCACCCGCTGGATCGGGGGTACACCGACTACACGACGCTGTTCGCCAATCTCGTCGCCGAGCTCGGGTTGCAGGGTCGCGTGTTCTACGCGCACGACCTGTGTCTGCCCACCTTGCTCCGCCACGCCCAGGGCGTGGTGCTGATCAACAGCACGGTCGGCATGTCGGCGCTGTTTCACGGCACGCCGGTCAGGACGCTCGGCAAGGCGATCTACGACCTGCCGGGGTTGACCTTCCAGGGAGTTCTCGACGCGTTCTGGCACATCGACGAACGCGTCGACGCGGCGCGATTCGGCGCCTTTCGAGACAACCTCGTGCTCCGCAACCAGTTGAACGGCAACCTCTACCGTCGGCTCGATCCGTCGACCTCCTCGGGCATCGTCTGGTCCGCGCGGCTCGAGCGCGAGCACTCCTTCGAGGAGCGACGGGTGGAGCTCGGGACGGCGCCGAAATTGACGGTGATCGAGGGTGGGGCCGGAGCGGTCGCGGCGAACGCGGCGCGCGACGACGACGCCGCCGCCGCCTGACGGGTGTCAGTAGCGGCGGGCGAGGTGCCGCTGTGCCTCGTCGTCACCGATCTCGCCGCTCGCGACGAGGACCGACAGGCGTGCGGCGAGATGCCGTCCGCGGTCCAGCCGCACGAACGCCGCGTCGAGATCTCCGCCGTGCAGCGCGCGTCGCAGCGCCTCGTCGAGCGGTATCACGTCGAGCACGTCGTGCACGCCCTCGTGGGCCGTGCCGTGACATCGGCCGCAGCCCTCGCCGCGACGAAAGCGCGAGTGCAGGCTGCGCTCGAGCCAGCCACCGACGTCGCAGGGCTCCGTCGTGGCACCGCCGGCTTCGTCGGAGCCGATCGGCGCCGCCTCGTCGGTGTCCGACATCACTCTCGTGCGGCAGTCGGGACAGAGCCGACGGACGCGATGACGCATGACGATGGCGGGCATCGCGAGGGCGAGCCACGACGGCGACAGCCCGATGGCGAGCAGGCGGCGGGCGACGTCGGACGGGCGTCGAGCGGTGCAGCGCTGAACCACGAGCAGAGTCTCGGTCGCCCGGGCGGCGAGGCAGCGGAGCGCGTCGTCGGACGGGCTCGCCGCGAGCAGCACGGCATCGGCATCGATCCCGTGCAGCGTGTCGACGGAGGCCGAGCGTTCGAGCGAGGTGACCCGCGCCAACGGTGCCCGCCATGGCGGCTCGATGCACCAGAGCTTCCGATCGGGCGAGGCGAATTCCTGGGCGATGGCGTGCACGAGTGCGGCACCGCCCGGCTCGTCGGCCGCTCCGATCGCGAGCCATCCCGGGCCGTCGCGCGCGAGCAGGGTTCGCAGCTCGGCCAGCCGGGCGGGCTCCGCACACAGCTCGTCGAGTCGCGGTGGCGCGATCAGATGGCCGTGCAGCGTCAGTTGCGAGGTGTCGCCCGCGGGACCGCGCAGCGTGCGCAGCTCGATCAGCTGGGCCTTGCCGGCCAGACGCGTCGAGAAGCCTGCGGTCGCGGATCGGGGACGCGGCTCGATGCTCGCGAGACGTTCCCGCAGTACCGAGAGCGCTTCCGGCAGCGCGGCGTGCTCCTCGATCAGCGTCTCGTCCAGCCCGTCGTCGTGGCGGTAGCGCAGGCGCCAGTGTCTGCCGCCGGGTTCGAGATGGAGGTGCACGACGCCGTGTGCCAGCGCGTTCTCCAGCACCGGGCGCAGCGTCGCGGCCGCCTCGGCGATCCGTGCCTCGCTCGCGCCCAGCGCATCGAGATCGACCGGTGCGCCGCGCGGCTCGTCGTCGGCGACGCTTCGATCGGGTGACGAGAGAAGGGCGCTTGCGGGTTGGGAAACCATGTCCCGGATAGCGGCGGCGATCGCCCCGGACCTGATCGCGCGCGCGCCGGCACTCGCCGGGTGGTGAACCGCGACACGCTTCCTGACCGGAAGCCCCGGTCAGGGGGCCTCGTTCGTAGCGCTTCGGCCGGGGCGATGCGGTCGGAGCGCTCCGGCCCGAGGCTCGCGCCGGGCGTCGTGACAGGTCGGACTCAGCTCAGGGGGATGGCGCAGGTCAGGCTCTCGCCGATCGCGAAGCAGCGCATCCCCGGCGCGCACGCGGCGTCTGCCGGCAGCGGCGACGAGCCGGCCGGGCAGGTGTTGCCGCGCTTGCCGGTGCAGTACCCGCCGCTCGCGAGCGGATAGCAGGCCGCGTCGTCCTGCAGGCAGCTCGCCTCGTCCGCCACTTGCGTGTCACCGGTCTTGCACTGCTTGACGGCACGACTCGTTCCGGTGCCCGGTGCTCCCTGGCCAGTCCCGTCGCCGCTCGCGCAGCCGCCGATCAACGCGAGCGCCAGCAGCGCGATACCCGGCGTCCCCCATCCCTTCGTCCGGGCGCTCATGCCGGCGTCCCCCCCTTGAAGTAGACCGGCTTCACCTCGCCTCGGTCGAGCTTGCCCTTCCACATCGCCGGCCCGGTCTCGTGCACCGACTCGCCGGTGCTGTCGACCGCGACGGTGACCGGCATGTCCTCGACCCTGAACTCGCGGATCGCCTCCATGCCCAGATCCTCGAACGCGACGATGCGCGACTCGCGGATCGCCTTCGAGACGAGGTAGGCCGCACCACCGACCGCCATCAGGTAGACCGACTTGTGCTTCCTGATCGGCGCGATGCCGTCCGGTCCGCGCTCGGCCTTGCCGATCATGCCGAGCAGTCCGAGCTCGCCGGTCATCATCTCGGTGAACTTGTCCATGCGGGTCGATGTCGTGGGCCCGGCGGGACCCACGATCTCGCCGACGATCGGATCGACCGGACCGACGTAGTAGATGAAGCGGCCTTCGAACTCGACCCCTTCCGGCAGCGACTCGCCGTTCGCGAGCATCGTCTGGATGCGCTGGTGGGCGGCATCGCGCCCGGTGAGCATCTTCCCCGACAGGAGAATCGTGTCGCCCGGCTTCCACGTGGCCACCTCCTCGCGCGTCACGGTGTCGAGATCGACGCGGCGCGAGTTCGCACCGGCCTCCCAGGTGACGTCGGGCCAGTCGGCGAGCGAGGGCGGGGTCTGCAGGCACGGACCCGAGCCATCGAGCACGACGTGCGCGTGTCGCGTCGCCGCGCAGTTCGGGATCATCGCCACCGGCATCGAGGCGGCGTGCGTCGGGTAATCGAGGATCTTCACGTCGACGACGGTGGTCAGCCCGCCGAGTCCCTGCGCGCCGATGCCGAGCGCGTTGACCTTGTCGAATATCTCGAGGCGAAGCTCCTCGATGCGGGTGGCGGGCCCCCGCTCGTGCAGGAGCTGGATGTCGACCGGGTCCATCAGCGCGCGCTTGGCGAGCACGGCGGCCTTCTCGGAGGTCCCGCCGATGCCGATGCCGAGCATCCCCGGCGGGCACCAGCCCGCGCCCATCGTCGGCACCGTCCTCACGACCCAGTCGACGATCGAATCCGACGGGTTCAGCATCGCGAGCTTCGACTTGTTCTCCGAGCCGCCTCCCTTCGCGGCGATCTCCAGCTCGACGGTGTCGCCGGGGACCACCTCCATGTGGATGACGGCGGGGGTGTTGTCGCCGGTGTTCTCGCGCGCCCCGGCGGGATCCGCGAGGATCGAGGCGCGCAGCTTGTTGTCGGGATGGAGATAGGCCCGCCGCACCCCTTCGTCGACCATGTCCTGGACCGACAGGTCCGCCTCCCAGCGCACGTCCATGCCGATGCGCATGAAGACCGTGACGATGCCGGTGTCCTGGCAGATCGGGCGGTGCCCCTCGGCGCACATGCGCGAGTTGACGAGGATCTGCGCCATCGCGTCGCGCGCGGCGGGAGACTCCTCGCGCTTCCACGCCTCGTGGACGGCGTCGATGTAGTCCTTCGGGTGGTAGTAGGACATGAACTGCAGGGCGTCGGCGACACTCTCGATCAGGTCGTCCTGGCGGATGGCGCTCATGGGGGGTCCGGACGGGCGGGTGAGGGGCAAGAGGATAACCGAAGGCCCGGGCGTCTCCGTCGCGCGTCGCCTGCCGTCGACGCCTTCGGGAGCCTTCGCGAGCCTTCGGGAGCCTTCGCTTCGGCGTGACCGTCGAGTCCGGTACAGCCTCCCCGGCGGGCGCTTGACGACGTCGAGCGTGGCCGGGCAGAATCCGGAGCGTGAACGCTCCCGTCGACACTCGGATCCCCGCGGCTCTGCACCGCTGGCGACGCTGATCGCGCAATCCGTCAACCGTGCGCTCGCGGCGGCCTCGGCATCGCCGTCCGTCGCGCCTTTCGTGTCGAAGATTCCGGGACCGTCCTCTCATGCAACCTGCCGAATTCGAGCGTCATCGCGCCGAAGGCCACACCCGCATCCCTCTCTCCCGCGAGCTCGTGTCGGATCTCGACACGCCCTCGTCGATCTACCTGAAGCTCGCCGACCGTCCGTACACGTTCCTGTTCGAGTCGGTGCAGGGCGGCGAGCGGCTCGGGCGCCACTCGATCATCGGGCTGGCGGCACGTACCGTCGTGCGGGTGCGCGGCAACGACGTGTCCGTCGAGACCGACGGCGTCGAGGCGGCACCCGAGCGGGTCGACGATCCGCTCGCCTGGATCGAGCGCTTCCAGGCGAGGTTCAGCGTGCCGCGCATCGACGGGCTGCCGCGCATCACCGGCGGACTGGTCGGCTACTTCGGCTACGACACGGTGCGTCACGTCGAGCCGCGGCTCGGCCCGTCCACCCATCCCGATCCGCTCGGCACCCCGGACATCCTGCTGATGGTCACCGACGAGCTGGTCGTGTTCGACAACGTGCGCGGCACGCTCGTGGTGCTCGTGCTGGTCGATCCGGAGCCGTCCGACGCGCTCGATCGCGGGCTCGTCCGTCTCGAGGAGCTGCACGACCGGATCCGCGCCGAGCTGCCGCGTCGCGACGCGCCGATCGACGTGCGCCGGGTCGAGGAGCTGGACTTCGAGAGCGGCTTCACCGAGACGAGCTACAAGACGGCGGTGCGGACGATCAAGCGACACATCGTCGACGGCGACTGCATGCAGGTGGTGCTCTCGCAACGGATGACGACGTCGTACGAGGCGCCGCCCTTCGATCTCTACCGCGCGCTCCGCGTGCTGAACCCGTCTCCGTACCTGTTCCATCTCGATCTCGGCGATCACCACGTCATCGGTTCGTCACCGGAGATCCTGACCCGGCTCGAGGGGGGCGAGGTGGCCGTGCGTCCGCTCGCGGGCACCCGCCCGCGCGGGCGTGACGAGGCGGAGGATCTCGCTCACGAACGAAGCCTGCTCGCCGATCCGAAGGAGCTCGCCGAGCATCTGATGCTGATCGATCTCGGTCGGAACGACGTCGGCCGGATCGCCGAAACCGGTAGCGTGCACGTCACCGAGCGCTTCGCCATCGAGCGTTACTCGCACGTCATGCACATCGTGTCGAACGTCGTCGGACGGCTTCGCGCCGGGCTCTCGCCGCTCGACGTGCTGCGCGCGACCTTCCCCGCGGGAACGCTCTCCGGTGCGCCCAAGGTCCGGGCGATGGAGATCATCGACGCGCTCGAACCGGTCAAGCGCGGCGTCTACGGCGGGGCTGTCGGCTACCTGTCGTGGAACGGGGACATGGACACCGCGATCGCCATTCGCACGGCGGTGCTGAAGGACGGGACACTGGCCGTGCAGGCCGGCGCCGGCATCGTCCACGACTCGGACCCCGATGCCGAGTGGCAGGAGACCCTGAACAAGGCGCGCGTGGTGTTCCGCGCCGTGGCGATGGCCGAGGGCGACATCGAGGCGACGCTCGGCGGGGGGACGCAGGCATCCGGGCAGCCGGCGTCCGGGCAGCCGGCGTCCGGGCAGCCGGCATCCGGGCAGCCGGCGTCCGGACCGGGAGCGCGCGCGTGATCGCCGTCATCGACAACTACGACTCGTTCACGTGGAATCTCGTGCAGTACCTGCGCGAGCTCGGCGCGGACGTCACCGTCTACCGCAACGACGCCATCGGACTCGACGCGCTCGCCGCGACCGAGCTGCGCGCGGTGCTCGTGTCGCCGGGTCCGGGCACGCCCGACGACGCCGGCATCTCGCTCGGCGCGATCCCGCGCTTCGCCGGCCGGGTGCCGGTGCTCGGCGTCTGCCTCGGCCACCAGAGCATCGGCCAGCACTACGGCGGACGCGTCGGCCACGCGCGCGAGATCATGCACGGCAAGCTCTCGCCCGTGCACCACGCCGGGCGGGGCGTGTTCGCGGGGCTTCCCAGTCCGTTCACCGCGACGCGCTACCACTCGCTCGTCATCGCGCCGGACTCGGTACCCGACGCGCTCGAGGTCACCGCCTGGACCGAGGACGAGAGCGGCGAGCGCGTCGAGATCATGGGCGTGCGCCATCGCGAGCATGCCGTCGAAGGGGTGCAGTTCCATCCCGAGTCGATCAGCAGCGAGCATGGCCATCGGCTGCTCGGCAACTTCCTGACCATCGCGGGCATCGCCCACGGAGACCCGCCATGACCGGCATACAGCTCGCCCTCGCCCGCGTGCTCGAACGCGAGAACCTCTCGACGGACGAGATGCAGGCGGCGATGACGGAACTGATGACGGGGGCGGCCACTCCGGCGCAGATCGGTGCCTTCCTGGCCGCGCTGCGCATGAAGGGCGAGACGGTCGACGAGGTCGCCGCCGCGGCGAGCGTCATGCGCGGGCTCGCCACACCGGTCGCGCTCGGCGACATCGAGGCGATCGACATCGTCGGTACCGGCGGCGACGCCAGCCACACGTTCAACATCTCCACCTGCAGCGCGATCGTCGCGGCCGCCGCCGGCGTGCCGGTCGCCAAGCACGGCAACCGGGCGGCCTCGAGCAAGTCCGGCGCGGCCGATCTCCTGGAGGCGGCGGGCGTCGACATCGAGCTCGAGGCGGCCGACGTCGCGCGCTGCATCGAGACGCTCGGCATCGGCTTCATGTTCGCCCAGCGTCACCACGGCGCGATGAAGCACGCGATCGGCCCGCGGCGTGAGATGGGCGTGCGCACGGTGTTCAACCTGCTCGGTCCGCTGACCAATCCCGCCGGCGCGAAGAGCCAGCTCCTCGGTGTCTACGATGCCGCCTGGGTGCGTCCGCTCGCGGAGGTGCTCGCCCGACTCGGCAGCGCGCACGTGCTCGTCGTCCACGGGACCGACGGCATGGACGAGATCAGCGTCGGCGGGCCGACCCGCGTCGCCGAGCTCGTCGACGGGAGCGTGAGCGAGTACGAGATCGCGCCCGGCGACTTCGGGATCGAGACCGCGCCGCTCGCGTCGATCCAGGTCGAGGACAGCACCGCGAGCCTGGCGATGGTGCGCGCGGTGCTCGACGACACGCCCGGCCCCGCGCGCGACATCGTGCTCCTGAACGCCGGAGCGGCGATCCGGGTCGGCGGCGCGGTCGACTCGATCGGCGAGGGCGTCGAGCGTGCGCGCGAGACGATCGCGAGCGGCGCGGCCCGCGAGAAGCTCGCCGCCCTCGTCGCGTTCACCCAGGGGCTCGCGGAGCGCGACGCGTGAGCGGCGCGACCGGTGCCCGCCCGGCCGACGTGCCCGACATCCTCAAGCGCATCCTCGCGAGAAAGGACGAGGAGATCGCCGAGCGCCGGGCGCGCCTGCCGGAGGCGGAGCTCGCGGTGCGCGCGCGCGCCGCCGACGCGCCGCGCGGCTTCCGGGCGGCGATGGAGCGCAAGCTCGCCGCGGGGGACGCGGCCGTGATCGCCGAGATCAAGCGGGCGTCGCCGAGCCGCGGCGTGCTGCGCGATCCGTTCGAACCGGCGGCCATCGCGCGAAGCTACGAGCGGGGCGGGGCGGCCTGCCTGTCGGTGCTGACGGACGCGGAGTTCTTCGGCGGCAGCGAGGCGGCGCTGATCGAGGCGCGCGCGAGCTGCACGCTGCCGGTCATCCGCAAGGACTTCATCGTCGATCCGTACCAGATCGTCGAGGCGCGGGCGATCGGCGCCGACTGTGTCCTGCTGATCGTCGCCGCGCTCGACGACGCGGCGCTCGCCGCCCTGCACGCGCAGGCCGTCGACGCGGGCATGGACGTGCTCGTCGAGGTGCACGACGCGGACGAGCTCCGCCGTGCCATCGCCTGCGGGCCGCATCTGCTCGGCATCAACAACCGCGATCTCCGGACCTTCGACGTCACGCTCGACACGACGCTCGCGCTGCTCGCCGAGGTGCCCGCCGGGACCACGCTGGTGACCGAGAGCGGCATCCTCGACGCCGGCGACGTGGCGCGCATGCGGGACGCCGACGTGCACGCCTTCCTGGTCGGCGAGGCGTTCATGCGGGCCGATGACCCCGGCGCCGCGCTCGCCGCGATGTTCGGCTGAGACGGGTCGTCTGCCGCGGCTCGCCCGGTGCCGAGCCTGGCCGCGTCCGGCCACGCGTCTCGAGGAGGGCCTGACCAGTGTCGGTCGATGCGGCCGGGTGCCGGGCATGAAGAAGGCCCGCCTCCCTTCTTCAGAGTGCGGGTCCGTCGACGAGCGACCGTGGTCGGAGCGAGGAGATGGGCTGGAGAGGGTAGCGCTCGCCCCGCCTCCGACGCTTCAGCGCGTGCCGTAGATGACCATCGTCTTGCCGCGGGCGTGGATCAGTCCGCGCTCCTCGAGCTCCTTCAGGACGCGCCCGACCATCTCTCGCGAGCAGCCGACGATGCGGGCGATCTCCTGGCGGGTGATGCGGATCTGCATGCCGTCGGGGTGGGTGATCGCGTCGGGCATCTTCGCCAGGTCGAGCAGCGTGGAGGCGACCCGGCCGGTGACGTCGAGGAACGCCAGGTCGCGCACCTTGATGGACGTCTTCCGGAGACGTGCGGCCATCTGCGTGGTGATCGCGAGCATCAGCTCGGGCTGATCGGTGGAGAGGCGGCGGAACTGCTCGTAGTTCATCTCGGCGAGCTCGCACTTGACGCGGGCGACGACCCAGGCGCTGCGACCGCTCTTCTCGTCGAAGTAGCCCATCTCGCCGAAGAAATCACCGGCGGTCAGGTAGGCGAGCACGATCTCGCGACCGTCGTCGTCCTCGATGATCACGCTGACGGAACCGTCGACGATGTAGTAGAGCGTGTCCGGCACGTCACCGTGGTGGATGATCGTGGTCTTGGCGGGGTATTGGCGGCGGTGGCTGCTCCTGAGAAACATGTCGAGCCACTCGACGGGTGGAGGTGCGATTCGGGGGGCCAGCATGGTCAGGGTTCTCTCCGTGCGCGATGTCTGTGCGACTGCCCGCAGGTAGGGGCGATTTGGTCTAGCGTCAGACATGGATCGGCGGTATTTCCGGTTTCTGCAGTGACACAGTTACGATTTCACGGACGGAGATACCCGGAGAAAGGCCGTGCGAGCACGAGTGAAGTGGCTGGATCATATGAGTTTCGTCGGCGAGTCAGGCAGCGGGCACTCGGTGGTGCTCGACGGCTCCCCGGAACACGGTGGAAGGAATCTCGGCGTCAGGCCCATGGAGATGGTGCTCGTCGGTCTGGGCGGCTGCACCGCGTTCGATGTCGTGTTGATGCTGCAAAAGTCTCGCCAGGAGGTCACCTCGCTCGAGGTCACGCTCGAGGCGGAACGCGCCGAGGAGATTCCCCGGGTCTTCACGACGATCGGCGTTCATTTCCGGGTCGGCGGTCGCGCTCTCTCGGCGAAGCACGTCGGGCGCGCCGTCGACCTGTCGGCCGAGAAGTACTGCTCGGTGACGAAGATGCTCGAGAGCACGGCCGAGATCACCTGCACCTGGGAGATCGTCGAGGACGGCGCGACCGGTTGAGCGACCGGCCGCGCGATGCCGAGCCGGCGCGCGCGTGCCGGTGGCCGGAGCCCTGGCCCGTCGCTTGCAGCGTCCGGGGTCCGGGAGTCTCGCAGGCTCCCGAGCGATGCTCCTCCACCTTCTCCGGGTGGTTCGCGGCGCGGTCTCCGGACCGCGCCGTCTTTCTCTCCGGGACGCGCCGGCCTGAGCACGGGCCTGTCCACGGACGTGCCCGCCGGTCGGTCCGCGCGGGTGTCGCGCCGGAGTCGTGCCGGGGGTCGCTCTCCGGGGGGCGCTCTCCGAGGGTCGGCGAAGGTCGAGAACGTGGTTGAGGAGACGCCTCCGGTCCTTTACAATGGCGGGCTACGCCCGTTCCGGACCCATCCCGAGGCCTCCCTACCCGTGAATCAATCCACGCTGAAGACGAGTACCGTCAGCGCCAAGCCCGCCGAGGTGAAGCGCCAGTGGTTCGTCATCGACGCGGCCGACCAGACGCTCGGCAATGTCGCGACCGCCTGCGCCCATCGTCTGCGCGGCAAGCACAAGCCGACCTACACCCCTCACGTCGACACCGGTGACTACATCGTGGTCATCAACGCCTCGAAGGTGGTCGTGACCGGCAACAAGCCGAAGAACAAGTTGTACCGACGGCACACGGGTTACATCGGCAACCTGAAGACGACGAGCTTCGAGAAGCTCCAGCAGACCCATCCCGAGCGCATCATCGAGCTCGCGGTCAAGGGGATGTTGCCGAAGAATCCGCTCGGGCGGGCGATGTACAGGAAGCTTCGCGTCTTCGCCGACGCCAACCACACGCACGCGGCCCAGCAGCCGCAGCCGCTGGAGATCAAGTGATGGCCGCTCAGCAGTATTACGGCACGGGCCGTCGGAAGTCCTCCACCGCCCGCGTGTTCATGAGCTCCGGCAGCGGGCGCATCATGGTCAACGACAAGACGCTCGAGGAGTACTTCGGCCGGAAGACCGCGCACATGATCGTGCGCCAGCCGCTCGAGCGTACCGAATCGCTGAACAACTTCGACTTCAAGGTGACCGTCAAGGGCGGCGGCGGCAGCGGACAGGCCGGCGCCATCCGTCTCGGCATCTCGCGGGCGCTGCTCTCGTACGACGAGACGATGCGGCCGACGCTGCGTGGCGCGGGCTTCCTGACCCGCGACGCGCGCGAGGTCGAGCGGAAGAAGGTCGGTCTGCGCAAGGCCCGCAAGGCCACCCAGTACTCCAAGCGCTGACACGTCGGAGGCCGGTCTCCGCGCGGCTGCGGCCTCGCGGGGCGGTCTCCGTGCGGCAATCGCGGGATTCCTCGGATGCCCGCACCGGAAGGCCCCGTTCGTCGGGGCCTTTCTCGTTCCGGAGCAGGGCGCGTGTCGGAGCGGGGCGCGTGTCGGGGCGCGTGTCGGGGCGGGAATCGGTTGCCCGTCACAGGTCCTGATCCACGGCTCCGACGGGGGTCCGCGCGATCGTCACCGGCGTATCGAACACCATGAACGCACCCACGAGTCTCGAATCCGGCACCGATCGTCCCGCGGGCGGTCGTCCGGCCGGCGTGCCGCCCGCCCCGTCGCGGGAGATCCCCTACAACTACACCTCGTTCACCGACCGCGAGATCACGCGTCGCTATCTCGGGGCGCGTGGCTGGGACCTGATCGTCGAGCTCCGCGATCAGCGTCGCACGGGGCAGTCGGCGCGCATGCTGTTCGAGGTGCTCGGGGATCTCTGGGTGATCGACCGGAACCCGTTCATCCAGGACGACCTGCTGGAGAACCGCAAGCGTCGCGACGCACTGGTCGGGGCGCTCTGCCATCGGATCGCGCAGATCGAGGATCGGATCGACGGTGAGGTGCGTGTCGTCGAGCTCGTCGGGCTGGCCCGCGAGGCGGTCGCCGCGTTCGAGCGACGCCTCGGCGACACCATCGACCTTCGTCGCCGGGTGCGCGCGGGGCTGACGGGCGTGACCCACCCGGACAACGTGCGTTTCGACGGGCTTTCGCGAGTGTCCCACGTCACCGACGCGACCGACTGGCGCGTCGAGTTCCCGGCCGTCGTGCTGACCCCGGACAGCGAGGCCGAGCTCCCCGCGCTGGTCAGGCACCTGATCGGACTGGGGCTGACGATCATCGCGCGTGGCGGTGGCACCGGCTACACCGGCGGCGCGATTCCGCTGCATGCCGACACCGCCGTGATCAACCTGGAGAAGCTGACCGCGATCGGGCCGGTCGCCGAGGCGACGCTTCCGGCGACGGGCGACCTGCCCGAGCGGCGCACCGGCACCGTCGCCGTCGGTGCGGGCGTCGTGACCCGGCGCGTGGCCGAGGCCGCCGCCGCCGCCGGACTCGCCTTCGCCGTCGACCCGACGAGCCAGGATGCCTCCACCATCGGTGGCAACATCGCGATGAACGCCGGCGGCAAGAAGGCGGTGCTGTGGGGCACGACGCTCGACAACCTCCTGTCCTGGCGGATGGTCGACGCCCGCGGCGACTGGCTCGACGTCGAGCGGCTCGAGCACAACCTCGGCAAGATCCACGAGCAGGACACGGTGCGCTTCCGCATCACGCGCACCGACGGGGAGAGCGGCGAGCGGCTCGGCGAGCCGGAAGTGATCGAGGCGCCCGGACGTTCGCTCAGGTTGCAGGGGCTCGGCAAGGACGTCACCGACAAGGCGCTCGGCGGCCTGCCCGGGGTGCAGAAGGAGGGCTGCGACGGCATGATCGCGTCGGCCGTGTTCGTGCTGCACCGCATGCCCGAGCACGTGCGCACCGTCTGCATGGAATTCTACGGGCGCGACATGCGCGGGTCGGTCGCCGCCATCACCGAGGTGAAGGATCTGGTCGACGGCACCGACGGCGTGGAGCTCGCCGGCCTCGAGCACCTGGACGATCGCTACATCAAGGCGGTGGAGTACACGCCGAAGGCCGCGCGCGGCGAGCTGCCGCGGATGCTGCTCGTCGCCGACGTCGCCTCCGACGACGCCGACCTCGTGGCGCGCATCGCCTCGCGGATCGTCGAGATCGTCAATGCCCGCGATGCGGAGGGTTTCGTGGCGGTCAGCGCCGAGGCGAGGAAGCGCTTCTGGGCCGCGCGCTCGCGCACGGCGGCCATAGCCGCCCACACGAACGCGTTCAAGATCAACGAGGACGTGGTCATACCGCTCGGCAAGCTCGCCGAGTACAGCGAGGGCATCGAGCGGATCAACATCGAGCACTCGCTGTCGAACAAGCTGGCGATGCTGGAGAGTCTCCGGACGGTGCTGGCGGGCGCCGAGGGGCGCAAGCTCGCGGGCCTGGACGACGACAGCGACGCGGAGGCGATCGAGAGCGTCCAGGCGAAGCTCGCGGACGTCGTCGGCGCCGTCGATGCCGTGCACGCGCGCTGGGCGCGAACGCTCGAGCGGCTCGACGCCGCGAACGCCCGCTTCACCGAGGCCCTGGACGCGGGAGCGGAGCCCGTCGAGAGCGACGCGTCGGTGCGCGCGTTGCTCGCGCGCGACGAGACGCTGTCGTGGCGGGCCGAGGTCGAGCGACCGCTGAAGGATCGGCTCGCCGGCAACCGCTTCGCGGCGCTTCGCGCACGCATCGACCGGGTGCACGCCGAGTGGCGACCGAAGCGGCTGTTCGCGGCGCTGCACATGCACGCGGGCGACGGCAATATCCACACCAACATCCCGGTCAACTCGAACGACGCGGCGATGATGCACGAGGCCGAGGGCATCGTGGATCGGGTCATGGCGCTCGCGCGGAGTCTCGGCGGGGTCATCTCCGGCGAGCACGGCATCGGGCTGACCAAGATGCGGTACCTCGACGACACGACGATCGAGGCCTTCGCCGAGTACAAGGCGAAGGCGGATCCGGACGGACATTTCAACCGCGGCAAGCTCGCCGCGGGCAGCTCGCTCGCGAACGCTTACACCCCGTCCCTCCGGCTCGTCCAGCAGGAGGCGCTGATCCTCGAGCAGAGCGAGCTCGGTGCGCTGAACGACTCGATCAAGAACTGCCTGCGCTGCGGCAAGTGCAAGCCGGTGTGCGCGACGCACAGCCCCGGTGCGAACCTGCTCTACTCGCCGCGCAACAAGGTGCTCGGCACCGGTCTCGTGGTCGAGGCTTTCCTGTACGAGGAGCAGACGCGGCGCGGGCTGTCGATCCGGCACTTCGACGAGATGAACGACATCGCCGATCACTGCACGGTCTGCCACAAGTGCCTCGCGCCGTGCCCGGTCGACATCGACTTCGGCGAGGTGTCGATCCGGATGCGCAAGATCCTGAAGGATCGCGGCCAGCGGCGCGCGAGCGTCGGCACGGCCGCCTCGATGGCGTTCCTGAACGCCAAGGATCCGCAGACCATCAGGATCGTGCGAAAGGGCATGATCGAGTGGGGCTTCGGGGCGCAGCGCGCGGCGGTCGACGTGGCGCGGAAGATTCCCTACGTGAAGCGACGTCTGGAGACCCCGCCACCGACCACCGGCAAGCCCGCCGTCGTCGAGCAGGTCGTGCACTTCGTCAACCGCAAGCTGCCGGGGCGCGCGATGCTGCCGGCGAAGACCACGAGGGCGCTGCTCGGTATCGAGAACCGCGAGTACGTGCCGATCGTGCGCGACGTGGCGAAGATGGACGACGATACCGACTCGGTCTTCTATTTTCCCGGCTGCGGTTCGGAGCGCCTGTTCAGCCAGGTCGGGCTCGCGACCCTCGCGATGCTGCACGATGCCGGTGCGCGTACCGTGCTGCCGCCGGGGTATCTCTGCTGCGGCTACCCGCAGACCTCGGCGGGCGACGTCGACAAGGGGCGCGAGATCACGACCGAGAACCGCGTGCTGTTCCACCGTGTCGCCAACACGCTGAACTACCTGGACATCAAGACCGTCATCGTCTCGTGCGGCACCTGCATGGATCAGCTCCTCGACTACGAGTTCGAGCGCATCTTTCCCGGCTGCCGGCTGCTCGACATCCACGAGTACCTGATGGAGAAGGGCTATTCGCTCGATGGCGTCCCGGGGGTGCAGTACCTCTACCACGATCCCTGTCACAGCCCGATGAAGACGCACGCGCCGAAGCGCGTCACCGAGGCGCTGGTCGGGCAGGGCGTGACGATGAGCGACCGTTGCTGCGGGGAGGCCGGCACCTTCGCCGTCGCCCGCCCCGACATCGCCACCCAGGTGCGGGTCAAGAAGGCCGAGGAGCTCGGGCGGAACCTTCGGGCGAACGGCGTCGCCGCGGGCGACACCGGCCACGACGTGAAGATGCTGACCTCGTGCCCGGCGTGCGTGCAGGGGCTGTCGCGCTACGCCGGGGAGACCGGCATCGATACCGACTACATCGTCGTCGAGCTGGCGAAGCGCCTGCTGGGGGAGCGCTGGGACGAGGAGTTCGTCGCCCGGGCCAACCGCGGTGGCGTCGAGCAGGTGTTGCTGTAGCTCGCGGTGGCCGGCTCGGGCGACCGGCTCGGGCGACCGGCTTCGGGCGACCGGCCTCGGAACGATCAGCGTGGAGTCGATCGGTCCGGGGTTGATCGACTCCCCGGCGATCGACCCAAGGAAGATCGGCTCAGGGAAGATCGACCCAGGGAAGATCGACCCAGGGAAGATCGGCTCAGGGGCGATCGAAGATCGAGCCCGAGGTCGGGCTCAGGAGCTTGTGATACAGCTTGCCGGCGGAGACGTCGGTCATCGCCGCGAGGTAGTCGGCGATCGCGCGCGGGCCCTCCCGCTCCCAGGCGGCGCGGACGGCGTGCGGCAGGAGCCGTTCGGGGTTCGCCTCGAAGATGCCGAACAGGCGCACGACGACGCGCTGGCCCTTGTACTGGAGCATCTGCAGCTCCGGGCGCAGGATCACGTGCTGCATGACGAAGTCCTTGATCAGGCAGAGGATCTCGTAGGCGACGGGCTCCATGACGGCCTGCAGGTCGAGGAGCGGGTGCTCGAAGCGTCCCTGCCGGCGCGCGTCGATGCTGCGGATCAGGTAGCCGACCAGGCGACTGACGGCATGCTTGCGGGCCTTGGCCGAGCCGTCGAAGAGCTCCGCGTCGTAGGTGTCGACGAGCGCTTTCACCGGATTGTCGGGGAGCGCGCGGATGACGTCCGAGACACGCGTGCGCCAGGCGTCGCGCTCGACGAGGCCGAGCGCGAGGGCGTCCTCCAGGTCGTGGACGCCGTAGGCGATGTCGTCGGCGAGCTCCATGATGCTCGTGTCGAAGGGCTTGTGGAGGGCGTGCCGGTGACCGGTCGGCGGCGTCTCGAGCTCGATGAAGCGTGAGCGATCGGTGGCCGTGAACGGCTCCAGCAGCCAGTCGAGGACGTCCGCCTCGCTGTCGTAGAGGCACTTCGGCGGCGCCCATCGGTCGATGTTCAGGGGCACCGGATCGTCGCGGTCGGCGGCCGGCCCGGGTGGAGCGGCCTCGTCGGGATAGCGATGGACGGCGGAGTGCAGCGCCGGGTACTTGATGGTGCCGAGCATCGTGCGGCGGGTCAGGTCGAGCCCCGCGTCCGGCGAGTACTCGCCGAGCCGCGCGAGGATCCTGAGCGTCTGCCCGTTCGCCTCGAAGCCGCCGTGCTCGCGCATCATGGTGTTCATCGCCACCTCGCCGCCGTGCCCGAACGGGCCGTGACCGATGTCGTGGGCCAGGCAGATCGCCTCGATCAGGCTGAACGAAGGCACCAGCACGAGGTCGGACCCGGCGAGCGTCGAGCGTTCGCGGAGCCATTCGCAGATGCCGGAGCCGATCTGGGCGACTTCGAGGGAATGGGTCAGGCGGGTGCGATAGAAGTCGCTTTCGCCGAGCCCGAGCACCTGGGTCTTCGATTGCAGGCTGCGGAACGAGGCGCTGTGGATGATCCGGGCCCGGTCGCGCTGGTACTGGCTGTCCTCGCTCGTGCCGTTGAACCCGCGGGGGCCGCTTCCGGGCGAAGCGTCGCCGGCGGGACTGCCGTCAACCATCTTTCGGGAACGCTCCGATCGTCGCTCCAGCCACACGCTCAAGGCTCGCTTCTCCCGCCTGTCGACGCGTCCGTCCGACCCGCCACGCGTGCATTGTGGCATCGATCCCGACGGGGCGTCACCGATCCGCCGCGGCCGCGGCGGAAGTCTGTCGGGGGGGGCTGATCCGCCCGTCCGTGCCACGCGTATTCGAACACTGCAACTGGTGTCACCAACGCGTGCTCACCGGCCGATGACATCGTGTTGTAAGTCTTTTCCCGACGGTGCGAGGAGCCCTTGTGCCTTCGTCAGCACTGGAGGAAAATGCAAGACGTGCACGTACGCCGCGACGTGGACGCACACCCGACCCCCCACCGAGACGCAATGGCCAGAAAACCGAGAATTCATTTCAACGGCGCGATCTATCACGTCCTGCTGCGCGGCCTGGATGGGAAGACGATCTTCCGCAACGTCGCCGATCGGCGCGCCTGGGAGGCTCTCGTGGAGGAAGGCTGCCAGCGCTTCGGTCACCGCGTGCACGCGTTCTGCTGGATGAAGGACCATGTGCAGATGGCCATCGAGGTCGCCGATGCGCCGCTGTCGAAGATCATGCAGAATCTCTCGTTCCGTTACACGCGGCACTTCAACAAGCGGCACGGCGAGGAGGGTCCGCTCTTTCACGGCCGCTACAAGGCGATCCTGATCGATCCGGACGAGTATCTGGACGATCTCGTGCGCTTCATCCACAACAATCCGGTCCGAAACGGTGCGGCGAAGTCGCCCGAGGATTTCAAGTGGTCGAGTCACGCCGCCTACCTCGGCTCCGACGAGCGCCCGTGGGTCACCACCGAACGGGTGCTGGCGCACTTCGGCAAGACGCCGCGTTCCTCGGTTCCCGCGTTCGAGCGCTTCGTCGCGGCCGGTCGCGACGAGCACGAGCGTCAGGATCTGATGCGCGGTACCGACGGCGGTCGGCTGCTCGGCAACGCCAAGTTCGCGCGCAAGGCGCTGAAACCCCCCAAGCCGGTCGTCCGGCCGATGACGCTGACCCAGCTGGTGCGGCTCGTCTGCCGCGAGGAAGGGGTGAAGGAGGCGGAGCTGAAGAACGAGAGTCGTGCACGGCGTCAGAGCCAGATCCGTCAGATCATCGCCTATCTCGCCGCCGAGCTCGGCATCGCCAGCCTGACGGCGCTCGCCGATCGCTTCAACCGCGACCTGACGACGATGAGTCGCAACCAGCGTTACTTCCGCGACCGGCTCGTCGAGGACGGCGAGCTGCAGAAGCGCGTGCGTCGCCTGCGTCGGCAGGTCGTCGCGGGCGCCCGTTGAGCGGGATCGAGCCGCACGTCGAGTGGCTCGACATCGTCGACGCGGAGAACCGCGTCGTCGGGCGCGCGCCACGCGACGTCGTGCATCGCGACGGGCACCGGCACCGCTCGGTACACATGCTGCTCCTGAACGGTGCGGGGCGGGTGTTCGTGCAGCGCCGGAGCGAGACCAAGGACACCAACCCCGGGCTCTGGGACTCGAGCGCCGCCGGGCATGTCGACAGCGGCGAGAGCCCGCTCGCCGCGGCGGTCCGCGAGCTCTACGAGGAGCTCGGCGTGCGTGTGTCGCCCGGGGCGCTCGTGCGCACCGGGGGGCTTCCGCCGGCCGTGGACAACGGGTTCGAGTTCGTCGGGATCTATCGGGTGACGAGCGACGATCCGCTGACCCTGGAGGCCGGCGAGATCGCCGACGGACGCTGGCTCGAGTCCGCGGAGCTGGTCGAATGGATGACGCGTGCGCCGGACGAATTCACCGACGTGTTCCATTCGGTCTGGTCGAGCGCCCGCCCGGCGGACGCGTGAGCGGTCCGCCCCCGGGCCGTCGTGTCGGCGTCTCTCGCCGGTCCAGCCCGCTCGACGGCTCGGATAGCGGGTCCGGGCCGAGGGTCCGTGCTTCCCGGACGTCTCGTCCGGTCGATGGCGATGAACGAGGAGAGGCGAATCATGAGTGCAACCGACGGAGACGCGGCCCCCGACGACGCGCGGGATCTGCCGGCCCGCGCGAGCGCGGTGGTCATCGGCGGCGGGGTCAGTGGCGCGAGCGTCGCCTACCACCTCGCGAAGCTCGGTTGGCAGGACGTCGTGCTGCTCGAGCGCAAGCGGTTCGCGTGCGGCACGACCTGGCACGCGGCGGGGCTGATCGGCACGATGCGGGCGAACGAGAGCCACGCCCGTCTCGTCGAGTACTCGATGCGGCTGCTGAAGGACATCGAGGAGGAGACCGGCCAGTCGACCGGCTTCCGTCAGGTCGGCAGCCTCAGCATCGCGCACTCGGCGGCCCGCTGGGAAGAGCTCCGGCGGGTCGCGTCGATGAACAACGCGTTCGGCGTGACGCGAGTCGACCAGGTCACGCCCGACGAGATCAAGGCCCTGTTCCCGCTGGTCGAAACCGGGGATCTGCTCGGCGGCACGTTCGTCGAGCACGACGGCAAGGGCAACCCGATCGAGATCACGACGGCCTTCGTCAAGGGTGCGCGCCGGCGCGGTGCGCTCTGCCTCGAAGGGGTGCGTGTCGACGAGGTCGTGATCGAGAACGGCAAGGTCGCGGGGGTCGTCACCGATCGGGGTCGCGTCGACACCGATTTCGTCGTCAACGCGGGCGGGATGTGGGCGCGCGAGCTCGGCCGACGCAACGGCATCAACGTGCCGCTGCACGCCTGCGAGCACTACTACGCCGTCACCGAGAAGCACGCGGCGGTCACGCCCGATCTGCCGGTGCTCCGCGACCACGACAAGTGCGTCTATCTCAAGGAGGACGCGGGCGGGCTCCTGGTCGGCGCGTTCGAGAAGCGCGCGCGCGCCTGGGGGCAGGGCGGCATTCCCGCGGACTTCAGCTTCGACGAGCTGCCGGGACACGTGGAGGAGCAGCTGATGCCGGTGCTCGAGGACGCGATGATGCGTGTTCCCATGCTCGCCGACGTCGGCTGGCGAAGCTTCTTCTGCGGCCCCGAATCGTTCACGCCCGATGACCAGTTCCACCTCGGCGAGGTGCCGGGCGTGCGCGGCTACTTCGTCGCCGCCGGGCTCAACTCGGTCGGCATCCAGAGCTCGGGCGGGCTCGGCAAGGCGTGTGCCGAATGGATGCATCACGGCCACGCGCCGCTCGACCTGTGGGCCAACGACGTGCGACGCAACTACCCGTTCACGGGCACCCGGGCGTTCATCGAGGAGCGCGTCGAGGAGACGCTCGGGCTCCTCTACGCGAACCATTTCCCGTATCGCCAGTTCGAGACCGCGCGCGGCGTGCGCTTCTCGCCGGTGCACCAGCGCCTGGTCGAGCACCGCGCGTGTTTCGGGCAGGTGGCCGGCTGGGAGCGTCCGAACTGGTTCGCGCCCGAGGGGGTGGAGCCCGTCTACGAGTACAGCTTCGGGCGTCAGAACTGGTTCGTGCACTCGGCCGCCGAGCACCGCGCGACGCGCGAGGGCGTCACGCTGACCGACCAGTCGAGCTTTTCCAAGTACCTCGTGCAGGGTCGCGACGCGCTCGCGGCGCTGCAGCGTGTCTGCACGGCCGACATGGACGTGTCGCCCGGACGCGTCACCTACACCCACTGGCTCAACGAGCGCGGCGGCATCGAGGCCGACCTGACCGTGACGCGGCTCGACGAGCGGCGCTTTCTCGTCGTCGGCGGGGCGGCTACGACGCACAGGGATCTCGACTGGCTGGCGCGCAACATCGATCCCGACGGCGCCTGCACCGTCACCGACGTGACCAGCCAGTGGGCGGTGTTCGGCGTCATGGGGCCCGGCAGCCGCGCGCTGCTCGAGCCGCTGATCGGGCAGAGCCTCGCCACCGCCGACTTCCCGTTCGGGGCGAGCCGCGAGGCCGAGATCGGCTACGCGCCGATCCGCCTGACCCGCGTGACCTATGTCGGCGAGCTCGGCTGGGAGGTCTACGTGCCCGTCGACATGGCAATGCCGACGCTCGACCGGCTGCTCCGCGCCGGGGAGTCGCACGGGTTGAAGCTGGCGGGCCTGCACGCGCTCGACAGCTGTCGGATCGAGAAGAAGTTCCTGCATTTCGGTCACGACGTCGCCGACGAGGACACGCCGCTCGAGGCGGGCGTCGGATTCGTCTGCGCGATGGACAAGGACGTGCCGTTCATCGGGCGCGCGGCGATCGCGCGTCAGAAGGACAGCGGGGCGCACCTACGGAAGCGGCTCGTGCAGTTCGTGCTCGAGGACCCCGAGCCGCTGCTCTGGCATCACGAGCCGATCGTGCGCGGCAACGAGTGCGTCGGATATCTGACGTCCGGGAACTACGGTCACGCGCTCGGCGCGGCCGTCGGGCTCGGTTACGTGAAGCACGACGAGGCGGTGACCGGCGAGTGGCTCGACGCCCAGCGCTGGTCGATCGAGATCGCCGGCGAGCGGTACGCGGCGAAGGCCGGACTTCGGGCCGCCTACGACCCGAAGGGCGAGCGCATGCGAGCGTGACGCGTGCGCGCGCGGCTGGCCCGGCCTGTGCTTCGTGTCCCGGGCCACCTCACTTCGCTGCGGAGCTCCCCATGCAGATCGTCGACACCGCGCTCTCGAGCGTCAAGATCATCGAACCGGAAGTCTTCGGCGACGAGCGGGGATTCTTTCTGGAGTCCTGGAACCGGGAGGCGTTCGAGGCGCTCGACCTGCCCGGCGGGTTCGTGCAGGACAATCACAGCCGATCCGCGCGCGGGGTGCTGCGCGGGCTGCACTATCAGATCGATCGTCCACAGGGTAAGCTCGTGCGCGTGACCGCCGGGGCGGTGTTCGACGTCGCGGTCGATCTGCGCCGGGAATCGCCCGAGTTCGGGCGCTGGGCCGGTGTCGAGCTGACCGCCGGGAACCGTCGCCAGCTCTGGGTTCCGCCGGGCTTCGCACACGGTTTCCTGGTGCTCTCGGCCAGCGCCGACTTCCTCTACAAGTGCACCGAGTACTACGCACCGATGCACGAACGCAGTCTCGCCTGGAACGACCCGGACGTCGGCATCGACTGGCCGCTCGCCGAGGGCGAAGTGCCGACGCTGTCCCGGAAGGACAGCGCGGCCGCCTCGCTCGCCGACTGCGAGGTGTTCGAGGGCATGATCGGGAACGATGCCGCCTCGATGGCACGAGCCGCCTGACACCATGCGTGTCCTGATCACCGGCGGCGCGAGCGGCCAGCTCCGCCACGAGCTGGTGCGCACCGCACCGATCGACGTGACGCTCGTCGGCACGGTCGGCACCGACGGTGGTGCCCGTCTCGACGTCACCGATGTCGACGCGGTGGCCGAGCGTGTCGCCGAGCTCGCCCCGGACGTCATCGTCAACGCGGCGGCCTACACCGCGGTCGACCGGGCCGAGAGCGAGCCCGAGGTCGCCCGCGCGATCAACGTCGACGGGGTGCGCCATCTGGCCGAGGCGGCCCTCGAGTGCGGGGCGCGACTGGTGCACGTCTCGACCGACTTCGTGTTCGACGGCGGATCTCCGGGTGCTGACGCGAGCGGCGGCCCTCCCTACGCCGAGGACGCGCCGACGGCGCCGCTCGGTGTCTACGGGCAGACCAAGCGCGAGGGCGAACGCATCGTCGCCGCCGTGCTGCCGGAAAGCGGCACCGTCATGCGCACCTCGTGGGTGTACTCGGCGCACGGCGCGAACTTCGTCAAGACCATGCTCCTGTTGATGAACCAGCGCGACGAGATCGGCGTCGTCGCCGACCAGATCGGCTCGCCGACCTGGGCCCGTTCGCTCGCCGAGGCGCTGTGGCGCAGCGTCGAGATCGGCGCCACCGGCACCCTGCACTGGAGCGGAGCGGGGGTGGCCAGCTGGTACGATCTCGCCGTCGCCGTGTTCGAGGAGGGACGCACCCTCGGGCTCGTCGCCGGCCACCCTCGGGTGCTGCCCCTGCGCAGCGAGCAGTACCCCACGGCGGCACCGCGCGCGCGCTCGAGCGTGCTCGAGACGAGCCGTACCCGCGAACGCCTGGACCTTCCAGCCGTCCACTGGCGCGAGGATCTTCGCGTCATGCTCGGAGAGCTCGCTTGAACCGTCTTCTCGTGACCGGTGGCGCCGGCTTCATCGGCGCCAACTACGTGCGCCACCGGCTCGCCACGCGCCCGGAGGACGTCGTCGTCGTGCTCGACGCGCTGACCTACGCCGGCAACCGCTCGAACCTCGCCGGCCTCCCGCCCGGGCGCTGCCGCCTCGTCGTCGGCGACATCAACGACACCGACGCGGTCGCCGCCCTGCTGCGCGACGGATCGATCGACACGATCGTCCACTTCGCCGCCGAGAGTCACGTCGATCGCTCGATCGAGGGTCCGGACGTGTTCATCACCGCCAACGTGCTCGGCACCCACAGCCTGCTCAAGGCCGCCCGGCGTGTCTGGCTGCAGGAACGCGCGAACCCCGACGGTCACCGCTTCCACCACGTCTCCACGGACGAGGTCTACGGCACGCTCACGCCGGCCGATCCGCCGTTCACCGAGACGACTCCCTACGCACCGAACTCCCCCTACTCCGCGAGCAAGGCGGCCTCGGACCACCTCGTCAGGAGCTACCACCACACCTACGGCCTGGCGGTCACGACGAGCAACTGCTCGAACAACTACGGCCCCTACCACTTCCCCGAGAAGCTGATACCGCTGGTCGTCACCAACGCGCTGCGCGGCCTTCCCCTGCCGGTCTACGGCAACGGCCTCAACGTTCGCGACTGGCTGCACGTCTCGGATCACGCGCGCGGCATCGAGCGCGTGCTCGAGTCCGGCCGGGTGGGCGAGACCTACAACATCGGCGGCGTCAACGAGTGGGCCAACATCGATATCGTCACGCTCGTCTGCAGATTGCTCGACGAGCGCTTCGCCGCCGATGTCGACCTAGCCGCCCGCTACCCCGACTGCCCGGCGGCGGCCAGCGGCAGCTGCGCGCGGCTGATCGAGTACGTGGAGGATCGCGCCGGTCACGACTTCCGCTACGCGATCGACACGACGAAGATCCGCGACGAGCTCGGTTACGCACCCGAGACGACGTTCGAGGAAGGGATCGAGCGGACCGTCGACTGGTATCTCGACAACCGTGACTGGTGGTCAGCCGTGCTCGACGGCAGCTACCGGGACACGGAGTCGGCAGGGCCGACGGACGAGACCGGCCGGCGAGGGCCGGGAGGTCGGGGAGGATCGGCGGGCTCGGCCGGCGACGCACCGGCCCGGCACGCGGCAGCGGGATAAGGTGATCGGCGTTTGCCGACGGCCGGCGCGTCCGGAGCGCCCGCCGCCGTTCAGATTCCGACGAACGGCTGCATGATGCGTCCGAGCATGCCGCTGAACCGGACCGGCGAGTGCGTCGCGATCAGCGCGATGCACGGCTCGCCCGGATCGACGACGGGGCGGTGGTTGTCGTGATCGTCCAGGTCCGCGATGTCGCCCGCGCGGAACTGCCCGAGCTCGTCGGTATACGAGCCGCGCACCACGTACGTGAGCTCGCGATCGTTGTGCCCGTGATCGCTCAGCGTCGTGCCGGGGGCGAGCTGCAGCAGCTTGAAGGCGCCGTGTCGGCGGTGGCGGGTGCCGAGGTTGAACTGGCGGATACCGGGCGCGACACGGCGCCAGTCGAGCTCGTCGAGGTCGCTCGGCAGCAACCGCGCGAGCGGGCGGGGGACGTCGCTGATCGTCGGTGGAGCGGCATCGGCCGCCGGTGACGACGGCGTCGTCGGCGATTCGTCGCGAGCGCCACGGGCGAGCACGTCCGAGGCGGAGGCGGAGGTGTGCACCGTGTCGCTGCCGTCGAGCAGCGCGCCGCCGACGGCGTCGGCGAACATCGCCCGGGCGCGGCACCGGCCGCACATCGTCAGGTGACAGGCGACGAGCGTCTCCATCGGCGCATCGAGCGATCCGGCCGCGTAGTCCTGCAGCGTCTCGTCGGACAGATGATGGGTGGTCGTGCTCATTAGTCGCTCAGTCGTCGCGGTCGGGTTCGTCGGCAAGGGACGTCGCGCCCTCGTCCTGCAAGTAAGCCCGTACGGACTGCATCGCCAGTCGGATGCGTGACTTGACCGTGCCTATCGGAAGATCGAGCCAGCGCGCGATCGCGCCGTGGGACTGCCCACGGAAATAGGACAGGTGCATGACCTGTCGCTGCTCCTGCGGCAGTCTCGCCAGCGCGCGTTCGAGCATCTCGGCCGACTGGGCGTCGGTCACGAAACGCTCCTGCGGGGCGCTCTCGGTGGTCTCGGCATCGAGCATCTCGTCGTCGAGCTCGACCTCGATGCGGGAATTGCCGCGGAGGTAGTCTATGCGGCGGTTCCGGGCGATCGTGAACAGCCAGGTGCTCGCGGCCGCCTTCTTCGGGTCGTAGCTCTCGGCCCGTCGCCAGACCGTCAGCATGATCTCCTGCATCAGCTCCTCGGCGGTGTCCTCGTTCATGCCCTTGCCCATCAGGAAGGACTTGACGCGACCGGCGTAGTAGCCGTAGAGGTCGGCGAAGGCGTCTTCGTCGCGTTCGCGTGCGATGCGGGCGAGGTTGTCGCCCATGCGCTTCCTGAGAGTCACGGCCGCGTCCGTACGCGTCTCCGGCGGGCCTGCCAAGGGGGTGTCCATCGTCGGGGATTCGGGGATCGGCTACGTGGGGGGCTTGAATCGGATCACGGCGATTCGGTCGTCGTTCCGAGCATGCCCGTTCGCGCCGCCCGAGGCTCGATCGAGTAGACTTTACCTTCCGTCCGCCCACTCCGCCACCCTCCGCCCGCGCGCCGCGTGCGCCACGGAGCGGCGTGCGGCGACTCGTCCTGTCCGCCCGGAGCCGGTGCCCCGACGATGACTCCCTCGAACCGACTGCACGTTGCCGTCGTCGGCAGCGGCGCCGCCGGACTGTCCGCCGCCTGGTTGCTGGCGAGGGAGCACCGCGTGACGCTGCTCGAACGCGAGGATCGTCTCGGCGGTCACGCGCACACGGCCCGCGTGAGCGAGGGCGGCGAGGGCGATTCGGTGTCCCTGCGAGCGCCCCTGCGGGCGCCCCTGCGGGCGCCTCTGGACATCGACACCGGATTCATCGTCTACAACGAGCCGTGCTATCCGAACCTCGTGCGCTGGTTCGAGGCGCTCGGCGTGTCCACCGCGCCGAGCGACATGTCGTTCGCGGTGTCCCGCGACGACGGGGATTTCGAGTACGCGGGCGGACCGCCGTTCGGACTTCTCGCCCAGCCGTCGCTCGTGCTGCGCCCGCGATTCTGGTCGATGCTCCGGGGCCTGCTCCGCTTCTACCGGGAGGCGCGGTGCGAGATCCCCGCCGATTCGTCGATCACGCTCGGCGAGTACCTGTCCGAGAAGCGCTATTCACGCGCCTTCGTCGACGATCACCTGATGCCGTTCGCCTCGGCCGTCTGGTCGAGCCCGCAGGCGAGCATGCTCGACTATCCGGCCGCCGCCTTCATCCGCTTCTGCGACAATCACGGGCTCCTGCAGGTGAGCGGGCGGCCCCGCTGGCGCACCGTGCCGGGGGGCAGTCGCCGCTACGTGGAGGCGGTCGCCGACGCGCTCGGCGACGAGTCGATCTTCACCGGCTTTGCCGTCCGGCGCGTCGAGCGCGGCGCGGATGGCGTCACGGTGCACGCGGCCGACGGACGCGAGCTCGTCGCCGATCACGTCGTCATGGCCTGCCACGCGGACGAGGCGCTCGCCGCACTCGACGCGCCCGACGCGCTCGAGCACGAGCTGCTCGCACCGTTCGCCTACGAGGCGAACGTCGCCGTGCTGCACACCGACGTGCGCTTCCTGCCGAAGCGACGTCGCGCCTGGTGCAGCTGGAACCACGTCGAGCGGGCGGACCAGGCACCGGGCGCGGTCTCGGTGAGCTACTGGATGAACCGTCTGCAGCCGCTCGCGACGACCACCGATTACGTCGTCACGCTGAACCCCGATCCGATGCCGCCCGAGGACGCCGTCGTGCGCACCGCGCGCTACGACCACCCGGTGTTCACGCCCGCGACCCACGCCGCGCAGCAGCGGCTCTGGTCGTTGCAGGGGCGCCGTCGTACCTGGTTCTGCGGCAGCTACTTCGGGGCGGGCTTCCACGAGGACGCCGTGCAGTCGGGGCTCGCCGTCGCCGAGACGCTCGGCGGCGGGCGCCGGCCGTGGCAGCTCGACGAGCCCTCCAGCCGCATCGTCGTCGACGTCGCGGCCCATGCCGAGCGGGACCGTCCGGCGGACGATCCCGAGTCCGGGCACAAGTCCGGCACCGCGCTCGGAGCCGCGTGAGCGCACGCTCCTGTCTCTACGTCGGACAGGTGTTTCACCGACGCACACGGCCACGGGAGCACGTCCTGCGCTACCGGGTGTTCTCGCTGCTCGTCGATCTCGACGAGCTCGACACGCTCGCGGCCACGGTCGGCCCGTTCTCTCGAAACCGCTTCAACCTGCTTTCCCTGCATGACACGGACTTCGGGGACGGCGGTGGCGAGCCGCTCGCGCATCAGGTCGGCCGCGCGCTCACCGCCGCCGGCATCGCCACCGTGCCCGACCGCATCCTGCTCTCCTGCTACCCCCGCGTGCTCGGCTACGCTTTCAACCCGATCAGTCTCTTCTACTGTCTAGACGGCGAGGAACGCGTGTTCGCCGTCGTCCACGAGGTGCACAACACCTTCGGCGAGCGCCATGCCTACGCGCTCGCCGTCGACCCGCCGCTCGGCGTGGACGACGCGGGCGCGGGCGCGGAGGGGCGCTGGATCCGCCAGGGTGCCGACAAGGCGCTGTTCGTCTCGCCGTTCAACCACATGGACATGCGCTACGAGTTCCGACTCGACGTGCCGGCCGAGCGGCAGACGCTGGCCATCCGCGTGTTCGACGACACCGGGCCGTTCCTGACCGCGAGTTACGTCGCCGTGCGCCGACCGTTCGAGACGCGCCAGCTGCTCGCGCTGCTCGCGAGGTTCCCGCTGATGACCTTCAAGGTGACGGCCGGCATCCACTGGGAGGCGGCGCGACTCTGGTGCAAGCGTGTGCCGTGGTTCACCCATCGACCGAAACCCGATCCACGGATGGTGCGTACACCAACGCCGGACGATCCGACCGACCCGCCCTTCGACGCGAGAGATCATGTCAGACACCGATGAACGCTCCGCCGTACCGGCGACGCCGCTTCGATACCGGCTCCAGCAACTGCTCGGCAGCGTGCTCGGCAAGCGGTTCGATCGGGTGCTCGCCGGCATCACCGACGGGCAGCTGACCCTGACCTGGCCGGACGGCTCCGCCACGCGCCACGGCACGCACTCGACCGAGCCCGGGCACGACGCCCACATCGTGCTGCACAACTTCCGCCCCGTGCGCCAGATGATGCTGAACGGCGAGGTCGGCTTCGCCGAGAGCTACCTGCGCGGGGACTGGAGCGCCGACAACCTCGTCGATCTCTTCGAGCTGGTCATGAGAAACGAGACGGCGATCGCCGACGCGACGAGCGGCAGCCGTCTCGCCCGGACGCTCAACACCGTGCGTCATGCCCTGAACCGCAACTCCGAGCGCGGCAGCCGCCGGAACATCGCCTTCCACTACGACCTCGGCAACGAGTTCTACCGTCTCTGGCTCGACCCGGGCATGAACTACTCGTCGGCGCTGTTCGAGCGCGAGGGCGCGTCGCTTTCCGAGGCTCAGGAGGCCAAGCTGGAGCGCGTGGCCGAGCTCGTGGCACCGGAGCCGGGTGCGCGCGTGCTCGAGATCGGCTGCGGCTGGGGCGCGATGGCGCACCGTCTGGCGACCACGCGAGGCAGCCACGTCAGCGGCATCTCGCTGTCGGACGAGCAGCTCGCCTGGGCGCGCGAGCGTCACGCGGTCGCGTCCGGGGAGCGCGGCGGCAGCACCGAGTTCCTGCACCGCGACTATCGACTCGTCGAGGGGCGCTACGATCACGTCGTCTCGATCGAGATGTTCGAGGCGGTCGGCGAGTGCTACTGGAACACCTACTTCGCGAAGCTCGCCGGACTGCTCGAGCACGGCGGCACGGCCGTGCTGCAGGTCATCACGATTCTCGAGGAACGCTTCGAGACGTATCGCTCCAGCCCCGACTTCATCCAGCGCTACATCTTCCCCGGCGGCATGCTGCCGAGCCGGACGCACCTGGCGGAGCTCGCCGAGCGCGCCGGGTTCGATCTGGTGCGTACCGAGTGGTTCGGGACGAGCTACGCGCAGACGCTCGAGCGCTGGCGCGAGCGCTTCGAGCAGGTCTCGCGCGAGGTGCGCGCGCAGGGGTTCGACGAGCGCTTCGTGCGCATGTGGCGCTACTACCTCGCCTACTGCGAGGCGGGGTTCCGTCACGGCAGCACGGACGTCGGCCTGCTCGTGCTGAGGCGTCGCGCGGCCGCATGATCCGCGGCGCGGAGCGCGGCGTAACGCACCGGACGGCGAGAGCGAGTGCAGCGGCGATGGGCGGAAGCCGGCGCGCCGCGATGCTCTTCACTCTCGCGTCACTGGTGGCAGGGGGGTGTTCGGGCATGCGGGTCGACGACGTGGCGAGTGCGACGCCGGCGTTCGATTTCGAGGCGTACTTCGATGGGCACACGCGCGCCTCGGGATGGTTCGCGGATCGGTTCGGAAAGCCGCGGCGGCATTTCTGCGGAGACTTCGTCGGTGCTCGGCAAGGCGACGACTTCCTGCTCGACGAGACGCTCGACTACACCGACGGCGTCCTCGAGAAGCGGCTCTGGCGGGTCTCGATCTCCGCCGAAGGCGTCTTCCGCGCGAGCTCGGAATCGCTGGTCGGCGAGGCGCGCGGCGTGATCCGCGGCAGCGCGCTCGAGATGCATTACACGATGCGCGTGTCGACGGCCGACGGCGGTGAACCGACGTTCGACTTCGACGACTTCATGATCCTGCAGCCGGACGGCAGTCTGCACAACATCACGCACGTGAAGAAGTGGGGCGTGCGACTCGGCGTCGTCTCGACGCAGTACGCCCGGCACGACGGCAGCGAGACCTGCGCGTCGCGTTCTCCACCGCTCGCGGACCGCGCACGCACGCCGTCGGGCTCCGCCGGCTGACGCGAACCTCGTCCTCCGCGGCCAGCCGCCGCCCGGTGCCCGTGCGCCTGATCGTGCGAGGTGCGCGCGGTGACGACCTACCCCGGGTCGTCGAGTCGCGCGCGGACCCATTCGCGCAGCTCCGCATCCTGCCGCCCGCGTGACGGTGCGATGTCCAGGCCGAGCTCGTGCAGCAGCCGCTCGACCGCGCCGAGCTCGCGTTCGTCGCCACCGGCTGCCGCCTCGTCGGGGCGACCGTCCACCGATCCGGTCGAGGGACGGCCTCGGCGCGCGAGTCGGTACAGCGCGGCCCGGGTATCGGAGAAGGTGCGCTCGCCGCTCGCGAAGCGTCGCAGCAACGCGATGTCGTGATCCGGCGTTCCCGCCGGCGTTCCGGTTCGCCCGGGGAGCGGCGCGAGACCCGTCGAACCGGCCGCTTCGGCGAAGGCGTTGTCGCGATGGACCGCGGCGGCGACGTGGAGCACCTCGAGCGTTCGGGTCGAGCGCGCTCGCAGCACGGCGAGCGCGCGCCGTCCGCTTCGCGGGTTGCGACGGTAACCGCGATGGAAGGGTGTGAACCCGTTGGCGGCCCAGAACGCTACCGTCCCGGCCGTCTCCCCGAAGCTCGCGCCGAGCGCCTCGACCTCGTCGCGCGTGTCGTGCATCACGGCGTCGACGAGCCGACTGGCGATGCCGCGTCGGCGCGCACCGGGATGCACCGAGAGACGGACGATCCGGGCGAAGCGCGCGCCGAGCGCGTCGGGCCGGTCGGCGCTCTGCGCGAGCAGCTGCGGAAGCAGGCGGTGCGGCAGCCGGCGGCGGCGTGCCAGGACGTCCGCGCGCAGCACCGGTTCGGTATCGGGCTCGATCGCCACGAGGGCCGCACCGAGCGCGTGACCGGCGTGCTCGAGCGACCACAGCGCGAGTGCCGGGGAGTCCAGCAGATGTGCCAGGTCGAGCGGCGTGCTTTGATAGTGAGTCGCCGCGAGCAGCCCGTGCAAGCTCGCCAGGCGATCTTCGTCGCCGACCAGCGCGTCGCGATCGACGCGTGTCGCGAGCAGGTCCGGCAGGGCGGCGAGCGCGTCGATCGACGGGTCGGCGAGCGTGGAGTTCGTGAGCGTCACGCGCGCGAGCAGAGCGTCGAGCGGGTCGCCCGCTCGCCAGCGCATCGGCTCCCGAGGCGTCAGGCGAAGCCAGCCCGGGCGCTCGCGATCGAGGATCGCGGGCAGCCGCAGCGCGAAGGCTCGTCCGGCGCTCTCGTAGCCGGCGCTCGTCGTCGCGAGCACGAGGCGGTGCCAGCGCCCGAGCAGGTTCTCGAGCACCGGCAGGGGCAGGTTTGCCGCTTCGTCGACGAGCAACGTGTCGCCGCCCCGTGCGAGCGCCACGTCGGGCGGCAGGAAGGGCAGCGGCGCGAGGGTCGCGGGCGACGATGCCCGGCGCCGGTGCCGCTCGAGCGCGTCGGTGGCCGACCGTCGGGCCGCCGTGACGACAAGGGAAGTGTCGGTTCGCTCGATGGCGGCGGCGAGCCTTCCGAGCAGGGCCGACTTGCCGTGCCCGCGAGGGCCCTCGACGACGACCAGCGGCCGGGGGCTCTGTTGCAGGTGTGCGAGCGCGCGCTCGAGCAGCCTGTCCTGGGCCGCGATCGCGGTGGGCGACGCGATCGGCCGTTCGGCAGGTGCCGCGTCCGGATGTCCGGTTCCGCTCGGCACGAACGAGTGGGCCGGGAAAAGGCCCGGAAGCGCGTGCCGCAGCGTCGTCACGGCATCCACCGACGCCGTCACCCGCGCGCTCGTGCTTGGCTCCGCCGCGAGGTGCTCGAGCAGCAGACGCTCCAGACGTGTCCGGAAACGCGGGCACGAGGGCCCGAGCGGTGAGCGCTCCGGTGGCGTCAGCATCAGCACCAGCAGGCCCCCCGCGGGCACCGTCCCGGCCTCGGCGGCGAGCAGCGCCGGATCGAGCCTCTCCCGGGCGTCGTGCACGAGGTACCGGTTCTCGGTGCCGAGGCGGGCGGTGAGCCGGTCGGCGCGATCCGGCGCGCGGACGGCATCCGGCGTCCGGGCATCCGGCGTCCGCGGATCCCGAGGCGTCTCGATGACGAGAAGCGCTCTCGCGCCCCTGGTCACCGCGGTGCCGATCAAGTCGGCGGCGAGGGTGCCGAGCGTCATCCGATTGCCGAACTCCCGGCCACGCTGACGTGCGATGTCGTCATCCGCCCGCTCATCTCCCGTCGCTATACTCGTACACGCGGCGCCGCCACGGCGGCGTCCGTTCTACCTCCTCCAGAGTGGTATTGCGGCAGGATGCTCTCGACGGCCACGGACGGCCACGCCTTTTGGCTCCGTGATCGCAAGGGCCGCCAGAAGCCACCGGAGGGACCGCGCTCCGGCATCGTCCCGATGCACGCACCGGCCACCGTGTTCGCCCCGCTCGCTCGCGACAATGCAGCCGTGAATGCTCCGCGCGCGTTCGTCGCCCGGCACGTCGTCGATGCGGTGACCGTTCCGGCGTCGGCGCCGCGATATCCCGATTCCTCGACATTCCGATAGCGTGACGCGTTTCCTGCCGTTTCGCGGCCGAACCGTATATCGTGCCGCGTGAACCGATTGCAATGCTGGGAATATTATCCTAGAATTTGCCGGCGATTCAACGGCTTGGGCGCCTGCCCTGTACTGATGGATCGGTATGGACTACACCGGGTGTGCAGGCTTGCCGTTCGGGCTCGCACGTCCGGTTTAGGATGCGCGGCGCTCGGACCGGGCCCGTGGGACCGCTCGTCGGCAAGTGCGCTTCGTACCGACGGGCATTGTAGGGCGTACACCATTTGTTGGTTTTCTCCCGAAATCGGCTAGCATCCCTAGTCACCATCGAATGGCAGGGTCGCGAACACGGCGTGCATTGCGGCTCGTGAACGCCTTGCCGGTCAGAACTGTTACTACTCAACGAGGAACGTACTTGATGAAAGCCCGAAATATCTTCGCACTCTCGGTCCTGACGGCCAGCATCGCGCTGGCGTCCGGCTGCTCGTCGGACGATGACGGTGGCGACCCCGAGCCGCCGGTAACGGACCCGGGCGACACGACGGACCCGGGCGACACGACGGACCCGGGCGACACGACGGATCCGGGCGACACGACGGATCCGGGTGACACGACGGATCCGGGCGACACGACGGACCCGGGCGACACGACGGACCCGGGCGACATGATCAACCCCGGCCCGATGTCCCCCCCGGCGACGATGAGCGGCAACAGCATCATCGACCTGGCGCGCGGCACCGAGGACGACGACGGAAACACGGTGACCGAAGGCGTCGCGGATCTGGAAAACCTCGTGACCACGCTCGCGGCCTACCCCGACCTGATCGACCTGCTCGATGACGAGACGATGATGTTCACCGTCTTCGCGCCGAACAACGAAGCGTTCGACGATCTGGATCTGGACGACGTCGACGAAGCCGATCGAGAGGCGTTCATCCGCAACACGCTGGTCTACCACGTCGTTCCGGACACGGTCTACAACAGCAGCACCGATCAGACGCTGCCGCAGACGCTGACGACGGCACAGGGCGCCGAGATCATGATCGTCGACGACGGTACCGGCATGGCCTCCATCGTCGACGGCGACGACAACGTCGCTATCGGCACGGCGGTCGACACGGCCAGTAACGGCGTGGTCTACGTCATCGACACGGTCCTGACGGCACCGGAAGCGGCGTCCGAGCCGGTCGATCCGGGGCCCACCGATCCGGCGGGGCCGGGTGCGGATGCCGTCGAGGGATCGACCCTCGCCGCGCTCCAGGACGACGATGATCTGTCCTCGGTCGCCGCGATCGTCGGTGAGCGGGATCAGTCGCTCCAGGCGGCCGACGATGGCAACCGCTCGCAACTCCTGTTCGCACCGCGCAACAGCGCGTTCGACGCGGGCGCCACGTCGATCCTCGCGTACACCGTCACCGCCCGTGGTCCGGAGGACGCCGGCATGCCGGCGACATCGGGCACGACGTACACGGGCTTCAGCGACCTGACGGGCGATCCGCAGGGTGCCGACAAGCTCCAGTTCGCGGTCAGCGGCGAGGGCGACACGCTGATGGTCAACAACCTCCCGGCCGAGCTGGTCGAGACGACGTCCGGCCCGGTCCTGTACGTCTACGGCGGCGGTGACACCCTCGACGACGAGACTACCGATGACGAGACCACGGACGACGAGACCACGGACGACGAGACCACGGATGACGAGACCACGGACGACGAGACCACGGACGACGAGTGATCCGTCGATCGAGCTGACGAACTCACGGGTCGCGAACGTGCGACACGGGAGTTCGTGAAGGGAGGCTGGCCAGGGAAGGCCGGCATCTCGTGAATGGCACGCGGGGCCGGGGACAGCGATGTCCACCGGCCCTTTCTCGTTCGGGAGCGGCACGATGTGCCCGGCACGGTGACGGTCGGACGGTGTTCGGCGGGTCGTGCGAAGGCATCGGTTGTGCGATGCTCCGGACATGGAGCTGACCGTTACCAGTGTCTTCGATGGCGGCAACGTCATAGTGCGTTCCCGCGAGACGGACGACGTGCGCGTGGCGATCCGCCCCGATCGGGAATCGGAGTTCCTGCAGTGGTTCTTCTTCAGGCTGGACGGCGTGGGGAAGGACGGGTGCCGTGTCGTCGTCGAGAACGCCGCCGAGACGACCTACCCGAAGGGATGGGAAGACTACGACGTCGCCACTTCCGTCGATCTTCTCCACTGGTACCGGACGCCCGCCGAATACGACGGCGAGACGCTTGCCTGGCGCATCGACGGCGGGCACCGTGGCGCGGCGTCGGGCGGCCCCGTGTGGTTCGCCTACTTCGCTCCGTACTCGCTTGCCCGCCACGACGCTCTCGTCGCGCGCTCGGCCGCCTTGCCCGGCGTACGCCACGAGCGTCTCGGCGACACGCTCGACGGACGCTCGATCGACTGTCTTCACGTCGGCGACGCGGGCGTCGAGGGGGAGTCCGAGCCCCGTGCCGCGACCGACGACGGGCGACCGCAGGTCTGGGCCATCGCCCGTCAGCACCCGGGCGAATCCATGGCCGAGTGGTGGATGGAGGGCTGGCTCGAGCGGCTGCTCGACCCGGACGACGCGACGAGCCGTGCGCTTCGCCGGCTCGCCGACATCCACGTCGTGCCGAACATGAACCCCGACGGCACGTTCCGCGGACACCTGCGGACGAACGCCGGGGGCGCGAATCTCAACCGCGAATGGGCCGAGCCGTCGCTCGAGCGGAGTCCGGAGGTGTTTCACGTGCGCCGCCGGATGGCCGCGACCGGGGTCGACCTCGCGCTCGACATCCACGGTGACGAGGCCCTGCCCTACAACTTCATCGCCGGCACCGAGGGCGTGCCGGACTGGAACGAGACGCGCGATGCCGAGCTCGTCGCGTTCAAGCGCACGCTCGCCGCCCTGAACCCGGACTTCCAGGTCGAGCGCGGCTACCCGCGAAACCGCCCCGGGGCGGCGAACCCGAGCTTCGCGAGCAATCACGTCGCGATCACGTACGGCTGTCTCGCGATGACGCTCGAGATGCCGTTCAAGGACACGATCGAGACGCCGCGTCCGGACGTCGGCTGGTCGCCGGAGCGGAGCGCGCGGCTCGGGCGCTCGTTCGTCGACGCGGTGCATCTCGCGCTGACGAAGCGTCTGCTGCCGCCCGCGTGAGAATCGCGCTCGTCTCCGACACCCACGGGCTGCTCCGTCCCCAGGTCGTCGACGCGCTCGATGGCGCACCGCTCATCCTGCACGCGGGTGATGTCGGCAATGTCGAGGTGCTCGATGCGCTCCGGGCCATCGCGCCCGTGCGCGCGGTCCGCGGCAACGTCGATCACGGCGAGTGGGCGGAGGCGCTTCCGTGCGAGGACCTCGTCGAGGTCGGCGACCGGCGCGTCCTCTTGCTTCACGATCGACAGGCGCTCGCCTTCGATCCGGCGACCGGGCCGGACCGGGTCCATGTCGTCGTCAGCGGGCATTCGCACCGGCCGGCCGAAGAGCGTCGCGACGGAGTGCTCCACGTGAACCCCGGAAGCTGCGGGCGACGACGGTTCACGCTACCGATCTCGATGGCGTGGCTGACGCTCGCGGCGGACGAGGAGCCGACTGTGGAGTTCGTGACGTTCGAGGTGTGAGAGCCCCTTACTGGAACGCGGTCTCGAAGAAGCTCCGGAGCTTTCGGGAGTGGAGGCGTTCGGGTTTCATCTCGCTCATCTTCCCGAGCGCGAGCATGCCGATCTCGAGGTGCTGGGCGACCTGATCCTGGTAGAACTTCGAGGCCATGCCCGGGAGCTTCAACTCGCCCTGGAGCGGCTTGTCGGAGACGCACAGGAGCGTGCCGTAGGGCACGCGCAGGCGGAAGCCGTTCGCGGCGATGGTCGCCGACTCCATGTCGAGGGCGATCGCGCGTGACTGGGACAGGCGCCGGACCGGCTCGCGCTGATCCTGCAGCTCCCAGTTGCGGTTGTCCACCGACGCGACGGTGCCGGTCCGCATGATGCGCTTGAGCTCGAACCCTTCGAGCCCGGTGACTTCGGCGACGGCCGCCTCGAGCGCCTGCTGCACCTCGGCCAGCGCCGGGATCGGCACCCAGACCGGGATGTCGTTGTCGAGCACCTTGTCCTCGCGCACGTAGGCGTGGGCGAGCACGTAGTCGCCGAGTGCCTGGGTGTTCCTGAGCCCCGCGCAGTGGCCGAGCATCAGCCACGCGTGCGGCCGCAGCACCGCGACGTGATCGGTGATCGTCTTCGCGTTGGAGGGGCCGACGCCGATGTTGATCAGCGTGATGCCACGGCACTTCGGAGCGACGAGGTGATAGGCCGGCATCTGCGGCTGACGCGGCGGAACCTTGCCCGAGGCGGGTTCGCTCGCGCCGTTCGGCGTGACGACGTTGCCGGGCTCGACGAACGCGATGTACGCGTCGTCGCCCGCGGCCATGCGCTCGCGGGCGAGTCGGCAGAACTCGTCGATGTAGAACTGGTAGTTGGTGAACAGCACGTAGTTCTGGAAGTGCTCGGGGGCGGTGCCCGAGTAGTGCACGAGGCGGTGCAGCGAGTAGTCGATGCGTTGCGCGGGGAAGGGGGCGAGCGGCAGCGGCATGCCGGGCACGCTCTCGTGCGTGCCGTTGACGATGTAGTCGTTGACGTGGGCGATGTCGGGCACGTCGAACGCGTCGCGCATCGACAGCGTCAACGCCTGCGGGCTGGCCCCGGCGAGCGGCGAGCCCGCCTCGAGCGCGAAGTGCAGCGGGATCTGCACCGCGGACTCGCCGATCTCCACGCTCGAGCCGTGGTTGCGGATCAGCAGGTCGAGCTGGTGGACCAGGTAGCCGCGGAACAGCGCCGGCTGCGTGATCGTCGTGGCGTAGAGCCCGGGATCGCTGACGTGGCCGTAGGACAGTCGCGAATCGACGCGCGCGTAGGTGTCGTTCCGGAACCGTATCTCGGGATAGAACGCCCGGTGACGGCCACGCATGGTCTCGCCGTCGAGGTAGCGCGAGAACGCCTCGCGGAGGAACGTCGTGCCGCGTTCGTAGAGCTCGATCAGGCGATCGACGGCCGCGGCCGGATCGGTGAACGAGATCGCCTCGGCAGGCGGCGGCGTGATCGGATCGGGGGCGCTGTCCTGCATGGTCCGGCCGGTTCTTGGCGTGGCGCACTCTAGCATGGGCGCCGCTGCCCGGCGACGGTCGGCGCCCGCCGTGGGGCTCAGCCGGAACGGGCGGGAGTGACCGGGCGGCGGTAGCGCAGGTAGAGCAGCGCGAACGCCGCGGCGGCGACGTAGAGCCCGTCGAGCACCGCCTCCGGAGGCGCGGTGCCGTGCCTCGAGAGGAGTGCCGCGAGCGGCAGGAACACGAGTGCGATCCAGAGCTGGGAGACGTGACTCTTGGCGACGAGATAGGCGACGGCTCCGGTGCCGGGGGTGGTGCCCGCGATGTCGAAGAAGCGCTTGTTGAACGCGAGCCGGAACAGCGACGAGCAGAACGTCACGGCGATCAGCAGGGCGAACGTCGCGGCGGCCGGCGAGCCCTCGTCGACCGCCACGCGCAGCAGCCAGGACAGCGCGTACAGCGCCACGCTCGCCCGGTAGACGACATCGGCCGCGCTCCGGTCGATACGGTTCTTGACCAAGAGGAACAGGAGGCCGAACAGCACGGTGAGCACCACCACGACGACGCCGAGTCGCGCGCTGTCCTCGCGCACCAGCAGGAACAGCGACAGCGTCCAGAAGTGACTCTCGAGGTAGAGGAACGGCCCGTCGACGGCGAACACGCCGGCCGAGCGCGCGCCGTCGCGGAAGGCGAGGCTCTCGCGCCAGCCTGTGCGGGGTTCGTCGTGCAGCGGCGCGTCGCCGGCGTCGCCGGCGAGCCAGAGCGTCGCGGCGAGCGCGATCGCGGCCGAGGCGCCGAGCGCCCAGCCGACCCGGTCGGCGTCCACGAGCACGCCGCCGGCGAGGATGCCGACCTTCAGGAACACCGCCACGACGATCTGCAGGTTGCCGTAGCGGCGTCCCGAGTCGCGCTCGTCGCCCAGGGTCGCGAACAGCGTTCGCTGGGTGGTCCAGAAGAACGCGTTGTAGGCACCGTTGGCGAGGCCGACGAGCGTGGCGGCGAGGAGCGTCGTGACAGCCGGCGTCCCGCCGCCGCCGTCGCCACCGCCGAGGAGCCGCCCGGCGACGACGACGGCGAGCACGAGCGCGGTCTCGAGCGCGAACGTCACGCCGACAAGCCGCCGGAACGGGCCACCGCGCGCCAGACGCTGCCATGGGCCGAGCGCGGCCGAGAACGCGATGCCCGAGACCCCGAGGAGCAGGCACAGGCCGGCGAGATCGAGGCCGAGTCGCCACAGGTACACCGGCACGAAGAACGGCACCAGGCCGATCAGCAGCGAGTGCGCGCCGAGGTAGCGGTGGAAGAGGCGTGCGCGGCTCAGAACGTGTCGGTGTCGGCGATGTCGAGCGCGTCCATGCGCGCGTGGAAGGCTTCCAGGTCGTCCGGTTCGCCGCGGCGGGGAAACGCGTGCATGCGGGTGTAGGGGCGCGAGTTGACCTCGAGGAAGATGCAGCGCTGCTCGCGGTGGTCGATCTCGATGCCGTGCTCGAGGATCACGTCGATGCCGAACAGGTTCGCGTCGAACATGCGCACGATCTTCAGGAACAGCTCCCGGTTGGCGTCGGGAATCGTCGCCCGGTCGATCGTCTCGACGGTGCCGCCGGGGGCGAGGGCGACGCGGTGGAAGAGGGTCACGCGGCGCCCGGCCTCGGGGATGGCGTCGAACGTCAGTCCCTGCGTCGCGAGGTGTTCGACGTTCACGCGCTCCTTGCCGATCGGGTGCATCGTGGGGTAGAGACCCATCGCCTCGCGGGTCGCGTTCTCGGCGTCGACGAGCGCCTCGACGGTGCTCGTGCCGTCACCGTCGACGTAGGGCGGGTAGCGGCGGATGACCGAGACAAGCTCGTCGCGCGTGGCGAGCACCCGGTAGTTGGCACCCTCGAGATACTGTTCGACGACGCTCGTCGGCCACCACGCCTTGACCGCGAAGGCCGCGCGGCGCAGCGCCGCCATGTCCTCGATCGGGAAGTGGCTGCCCCTGGAGAAGCCGCCGACGTTCGGCTTCACGCAGAGCGGAAAGCCGTGCTCGCGGGCGAAGCGCATCGCGGCGAAGGGACTGGTGAAGATCTCGCCCTTCGCGTGCGGGATGCCGTGCTTCTCGAACTGCTCGCGCGCCTGCCGTTTCGAGCGGCTGCCCTTCCTGACCTCGAGCGGGTTGTAGTTGCTGCAGCCGTCCATGTACTTCCGGCTGAGCCACGCGTAGAGAAGCGCCTTCGGAGATCGTCGGGGCAGGGGAAAAGCACTCACGGGAGGACGCTCGGCGGAAACGGGGCGGGCGAGGCTAGTGGTCCGACTCGCTGATACTGTCTCAGCGAGCCAGGCAGCCTCGAGGACAAGGCGTTCGTACCCTGAAGGGCATGAAAGTGAAGGCGTACGAGGTGTACTCCGAACGAGAACAACGCAGGCATCGGGAACGCAGGCATCGGGAACGCAGGCATCGGGGCTGCCTGGCTCGCCCTGCGGGAGCCCTTCGGCGCTCCTCCGCCGGCGTTGTCCGGGGCCGCCTCCGGGCTCCTCGGAGTGCACCTGTACGCCTTCGTCGAGGCGCCTTGTCGGAGATACCCTGAAGGGCACAAGAGCGCCGAAGGGCTCTGAGCACGACAGTATCGGCGAGACTGACCACTAGGTCGACGGACGACGGCCCGGCGGCGTGGCTCGGCGGCGGCCCACGGGTCGGCTTGCCGGCCGGCTCGTGAAGTGGCTCGCCGACGACTCGCGACTCACTCAGGGGTCGGTCCGACCGGGCACGCGCGAGGGGACATGACCGCGCACGCCCCGCTTGCCACCGGTGCGAGGACCGCGGGTCGCGACGGCTCGCCGGGGCAGGCGACCGAGTACCCCTTCGCGGGTGCGCTCGAGGAACTCGGCGAGCCCGGTCGGCCAGCGGCTGCCGTAGAACATCATGCGCGTGAAGATCGCCCGCTGGCGCGCGACCGGCTCGATCAGCCTGGTAGAACGCGCCAGCGCCATCATGGCCCGGCGGATGAAGCGCCAGCGCTCGCGAACGGTGTAGCGCTCGTCGAGCAGGTTGATCGGCATCGGCAGGAACAGGTTGATCTCGATGACGTGGAAGCGTCCCTCGACCAGGGCCTCGCGGGAGTCGGCCCGGACGCTGACCCGGGTGATGCCGAAACGACCCATCTCCGAGAGGTAGTCCGCGAGGCGACGGCGCGCCGCGTTGCCGAGCTCTTCCGAGATGTCGACGTAACGGGTATCGCGGTTGTACTTGCTGTTGATCGGGAAGCGCTCGCGGGTGTTGACCGCCTCGGTCACGGTCAGGACGTCGTGGCGTCGATCCCGGCGGTCGGCGTCGATGCCGAAGATCTCGTACTCGCGCGCGCCCGGCGCGGCCTCCTGGAGGAGGTAGCGTTGCGGCTCGGTGGCGACGCGCGCGCGCAGGTCGGCGAGCTCCCGGGCGTCGTCCGCGCGGTGGATGCCGTGGGCGTTCTGCCCCCATTCCGGTTTCAGGAAGACCGGGAACCGGGGCGGGGTGAAGGCGCCGTCGTCCACGCTCTGGGGCAGGCGCCAGCGCTCGGGGATGAGCCGGTCCAGCGACAGCTTCGAGTAGATGCCGGCCTCGTCCGAGAAATAGTGCGCGTTCAGCTGGAAGTACCGCCACGGCGCCGTTCCGATCCGCACGCAGCAGGCGATGTAGGTCAGAACCATGACGACGGTGATGAGCATGACGAGACTGCGCCTCTCCCGGTACGGGTCGCGCGGGCGGACACGCGCGCGCTGGTACGGAATGTTACAGCGGGAACCGGAAATACCGCCAGAGGGCCGGCACCGCGAGCCTTGCGATGTCGTTATTTATATACGGGAAGGTTCGACCAGTGGGCACTTGCCCGGTCGGCGTGACGGCCCGCGAGGTCAGAGCGCCGTCGGGCGCGAAGGTTCCGCCGCTCCGGCGTCAGCGGGCCCCGGGCGCCCGGATGACGAGCCGCCCGTCCCGCTGGAGGAGATCATGGTGACGGAGGAAGCTCATGCCGAGCAGCGCGGTCCGTCCGCCCATGCCGGGGACGATGCTCGCGTCGACATTCCGGCGCTCCAGCGGTCCGACGACGAGGCGATCGATCGTCGTCGCGCGGGCGCTCGCCACCCCGTTCGCCGTCCGCACCGAGATCCGGCGACCGGGACGGAGGCCGAGCTCGACGGCGAGCCCGGCCGGGATCGCGACATCGCTCGCCCCGGTGTCGACGAGGAAGTCGACTTCCCGGCCGTCGACGAGACCGGTCACGACGTAGTGGCCCCGTCGATCGGCGACGAGCTCGATGCCGCCGCCACCGGCGAGCGTGCGGGGCGCACGAGCCTCGGCGCGGCCGCTCAGCCACGCGTCGACGCCGAAGCTGCCGAGCACCACCAGCAGGCCCCAGAACAGCACGGCGAACATCCAGCGCCCGATCCGGGCGGAGGGGTCGCCGTCCGACCTTGCATCGTCTCCGTCCCGCCCCATTTTTCGTTACAATCGACCGTTTGACGCCGAGCGGCGCCTGTCTTCTCGTCCATGGCCGCCGGGAACCGCCCGGAGCCGCTCCATCGGGTATCGGCCCGTCGCCGACGGCCCGGACCGCATTCACCGACTCGTCATGCGTGCGGGGGCTTCACCGCCCGCCGCGGCGCCGATCGTGCATTTCCCGTTCCTCACCCTATCCTGCCGCCCGGTCCGAGCATCCGGGCCATCGCCCCTCGACCGCGAGACCCCCATGACCGACCTCTCCAACTACCGCAACATCGGCATCTTCGCCCACGTCGACGCGGGCAAGACGACGACGACCGAGCGCATCCTGAAGCTCACCGGCAAGATCCACAAGACCGGCGAAGTGCACGACGGCGAGGCGACGACCGACTTCATGGCGCAGGAGCAGGAGCGTGGCATCACGATCCAGTCGGCCGCCACGAGCTGCGAGTGGGACAAGCATCGACTCAACATCATCGACACCCCCGGACACGTCGACTTCACGATCGAGGTCTACCGCTCGCTGAAGGTGCTCGACGGTGGCGTCGGCGTGTTCTGCGGATCGGGCGGCGTCGAGCCCCAGTCCGAGACCAACTGGCGCTACGCCAACGAGTCCGAGGTCGCGCGCGTGATCTTCGTCAACAAGCTCGATCGCATGGGGGCGGACTTCTACCGCGTCGTCAAGCAGGTCAAGGAAGTGCTGGCCGCGCGTCCGCTCGTCATGGTGCTGCCCATCGGCACCGAGGACGACTACCGCGGCATCGTCGACCTGCTGACCGAGAAGGCGTGGATCTGGGACGACTCGGGCAACCCCGAGGCGTACACGATCGAGGACGTGCCGGCCGACATGAAGGACGACGTCGCGAAGTGGCGCGAGGAACTCGTCGAGACGGCGCTCGAGATGGACGACGCCGCGATGGAGAAGTACTTCGACGGCGAGGTGCCCGACATCGACACGCTCAAGGCCGCGATCCGCAAGGGCACGATCGCGCTCGAGTGGTTCCCGACCTACTGCGGCTCCGCGTTCAAGAACAAGGGCATCCAGCCCATGCTGAACGGCGTCGTCGACTTCCTGCCCGATCCCACCCAGGTCAAGCCGCAGCCCGAGGTCGATCTGGAGGGCAACGAGACCGGCGAGTTCGCGATCGTCGACCCGTCCAGGCCGCTGCGTGCGCTCGCGTTCAAGATCATGGACGACAAGTACGGCGCGCTGACCTTCATCCGCATCTACTCCGGGAAGATCGCCCGGGGCGACACCGTCATGAACACCTTCACCGGCAAGAACGAGCGCATCGGCCGCATCGTCGAGATGAACGCCGACGATCGCATCGAGCTGGAGAGCGCCCAGGCGGGCGACATCGTCGCCGTGCTCGGCATGAAGAACGTGCAGACCGGCCACACGCTCGCCGATCTCAAGAACCCGGCGACCCTCGAGCCGATGGTCTTCCCCGATCCGGTCATCTCGATCGCCGTCGCGCCGAAGGACAAGGCCGGCAACGAGAAGATGGGCGTCGCGATCGGCAAGATGGTCGCCGAGGATCCCTCCTTCCGCGTCATGACCGACGAGGAGTCGGGCGAGACGATACTGATGGGCATGGGCGAGCTGCACCTGGACATCAAGATCGACATCCTCAAGCGCACGCACGGCATCGAGGTCGAGGTGGGCAAGCCGCAGGTGGCCTACCGCGAGACGATCACGCAGACCATCGAGGACACCTACACGCACAAGAAGCAGTCGGGTGGTTCGGGCCAGTACGGTCGCATCGACTACACGATCGAGCCCGGCGAGCCGGGCACGGGCTTCGAGTTCGAGTCCAAGGTCACCGGCGGCAACGTGCCGCGCGAGTACTGGCCGGCGGTCGAGAAGGGGTTCAAGACGTCGATGCACGAAGGCGTGCTCGCGGGCTACCCGTTGCTCGACTTCCGCGTCGTGCTGAACGACGGCGCCTTCCACGCGGTCGACTCCTCGGCGCTCGCGTTCGAGATCGCGGCCAAGGCGGCCTACCGCCAGACCATCCCGAAGGCCGGCCCGCAGATCATCGAGCCGATCATGAAGGTCGACGTGTTCACGCCGGACGATCACGTCGGTGACGTCATCGGTGACCTGAATCGCCGTCGCGGCATGATCGGCGGTCAGGAGCCGGGACCGACGGGTGTGCGCATCAAGGCGGATGTCCCGCTCTCGGAGATGTTCGGCTACATCGGCGACCTGCGCACGATGACCTCCGGTCGCGGACAGTTCTCGATGGAGTTCAGCCACTACCTGCCGTGCCCCAAGAACGTCGCCGACGTCGTCATCAAGGAAGCCCAGGAGCGCAAGGCCGCCAAGTAAGGTCGTCCCGGGTCGGCCCGGGTCGGCCCCGGGTCGGCCCCCTCGGGGTCCGACCCTCCTACCGACAGCCCCACCGGCGAAAGGCACCGCACCGCCAGCCCGTCACCATCACCAGCACCACGAAGGGCGCTCCTCCCCACCCGTAGAACGCCCTGTTCCATGCCCGTCCGGAAACCCTCTTCGTCACGGAACCGCCGGCGGGCCATCGTGGTCCCGTACCCGTCGACCGTGAGGCCGACGCCGCGGAGACCGACGATGATCGAACGACGCGAGACCGACCGCCTGCCTGGCTGGGTCGAGGACATGCCGACGCCCGAGCAGCAGCGGGTCGTGCGCCGCCGCTTCGACCTGCTTGACGACGAGGACGACACCGACGCGCGTTCGCGCTCGGGCGGCTCCGACGGGAACGAAGGCGGCGGCACGCCGGCGCCGGCACCCGCGCCGGCACCACGTCCGGTACGTCGGCGCGGCGACGACCGAGCCTGACGTCGGCGAGCTCGTCGGTGTCCTCCTCGGCCGAACGACCGATGACGCGGACCTCCCGGCCTGCCTAGACTGACGTTCGCCATCGCGACCGTCACGCCCCGCATGCCGACATCGCTCGAGACGCTCTGGAACGAGCCGCGCGTGCCCGACGCTCCGCCGCCGATGCCGCGGGATCGGGTGCTGGTGGCCGTGCTGATCGCGATCGCGGTCGCCGAGCACGCGCTCGACCAGGACATGGTCTGGCGCCCGCTGTCCGCGGCGCTGAGCGGCGTGCTGGTGGCGATGTTGCCCTGGCGACGCACGCACCCACTGGGTACGGTCGCGCTCGCCTTCGGTGCCATGGCCGTCGTGCATGTAGTCGCGATCCCGCGTGGCGTCGACTGGAGCGGATCGCTCACCACCCTTGCACTGCTGCTGCTGCCGTACGCGCTGCTGCGCTGGGGCTCGGGCCGGGACGCGATGCTCGGTCTCGGAGTCATCGCCATCGCGTACCTGACCGCCCTGCCGTTCGGCGAGACGACCTGGGGGGACATGCTCGGCGCGGGCCTGTTCCTGTACTTTCCGGCCGCCCTCGGCGCCTCGGTGCGCTATCGGGACAGCGCGCACCGGCGGACCCTGGAGCAGGTCCGGTCGGGCGAGCGCGAGCGCCTCGCCCGCGAGCTGCACGACACGGTGGCGCACCACGTCTCGGCGATCGCCGTGCGGGCGCAGGCGGGTCGCGCGCTCGCGGATTCGCGCCCCGACGCACCGCTCGAGGCGCTCGGCGTCATCGAGGAGGCCGCCTCGCGCACGCTCGAGGAGATGCGGCGCATGGTGCGCGTGCTGCGCGACGACGCGCCGGCCGCGCGCGCGCCGGGCGCGACGCTCGCCGACATCGAGCGGCTGGGGCGTGACGGCGCCTGCCCGCTGCCGGTCGAGGTCGTGCTGGACGGGGCGCTCGCGGACCTGGACGCGATGCTCGAGTCGACGCTGTACGGTCTCGCCCGGGAGGCGGTGACCAATGCCGTGCGCCACACGCGCGGCGCGAGCGGGGTGAGCGTGCGCGTCGTCGGCGAGGCCGAGCGGGTCCGTCTGCGGGTCGTCGACGACGGCGAGGCCGTGACCGGAAGACCGGGCAAGGGCTTCGGGTTGCGCGGCATGCACGAGCGCGCGACGCTGCTCGGCGGGACGCTCGAGGCGGGGCCGACGGATCCGGACGGCGCGGAAGGTTCGCGCGGCTGGACGGTCGAGGCCACGCTGCCTCGAGCGGACGTGCGCCCATGAGCATCCGCGTCGTCGTCGCCGACGACCAGGAACTCGTGCGCACCGGCCTGTGCATGATCCTCGACGCGCAGCCGGGCATCGAGGTGGTCGGCGCGGCGGGCGACGGACGCCGCGCCGTGGAGCTCGCCCGCGAGCTGCGCCCCGACGTGTGCCTGTTCGATATCCGCATGCCCGAGCTCGACGGCATCGAGGCGGTGCGGCAGCTCGCCGGACCGGACGTCGTCGATCCGCTGGCGATCGTCGTCATCACGACCTTCGATCTCGACGAGTACGTGCACGGCGCGCTGAAGGCGGGCGCGCGCGGCTTCCTGCTCAAGGATGCCGGTCCCGAACTCCTCGCCCAGGCCATCCGCGCGGCCGCGAACGGCGACGCGCTGATCGCGCCGGCCATCACGGCACGGCTGCTCGCCGCGTTCGCCGAGCTGCCCGCCGCCACGCCGGCCGTGCAGCCGTTCGAGTCGCTGACGGCCCGTGAGGAGGAAGTGTTGCTGACGGTCGCGCGCGGCCTGACCAACGCCGAGATCGCCGACGAGCTGCACGTCAGTCTCAGCACCGCGAAGACCCACCTGGCGAGCCTGATGCAGAAGCTCGGCGCGCGCAATCGTGTCGAGATCGCGATGTGGGCCCACGAGAGCGGGCGCGCGCGACGCTGAGCCGATGCCGACCCCGTCCCCTTTCTCCGGGTCGGTTCGGTCGCGAGGCACCGGAGGGCAGGTCGGCATCCGTCGACCGGAGCCTGGACCGAAAGGACGAGTTGCCGCCCGGACGTCCGGACGAGAGGGATCGATCCGTCGGACCGAGGCGGACGAGCGTCCCCCGGTCGATGATCGACCTTCCATCGCCGGAGCCGATCACCGATGACGATTCATGCCCACCGTGACGACGATCGCGGAACCGACACCGACGCGGCGCGTGTCGACGGGACGACCGACCGCAGCGTGCGCTTCTGGGAGCGGATCGCCGAGCGCTACGCGACCAGGCCCGTGGCCGACGCCGATGCCTACGCGCGCAAGCTCGCGATCACCCGCGACTACCTGCACCCGGCGGCGGTCGTGCTCGAGCTCGGCTGCGGTACGGGTTCGACCGCCATCGCGCACGCGTCGCACGTCGGCCACGTCACGGCCACGGACGTCTCGTCGCGGATGATCGCGATCGCGCGCGACAAGGCCGCGACCGCGGGGATCGACAACGTCGACTTCGTCCGTGCCGCCGCCGCCGAGGTGACGGTGGCCGACGCGAGCGTCGACGTGGTGCTCGCGCTCAACGTGCTGCACCTGCTCGACGACTGGCGCGGGGTGATCGCCGCGGCGCGGCGCATGCTCGTGCCCGGTGGCGTGCTCGTCTCCAGCACGATGTGCATGCGCGACGAGTTCGCGTTCATGCGCCCGATCGTGCCGCTCGGGCGTCTCGTCGGCCTGTTGCCGCGAGTCGCGTTCTTCGGCCGCGACGAGCTGGAACGCGAGATGACGAGGAACGGTCTCGCGATCGAGCACGCCTGGCAGCCGCGGGCGCGCAGCGGCGTGTTCGTGGTCGCGAGAAGGGGGCAGTAGCGTCGAGGTGACGGCTCGGGTGCCGGTGCGCGCGGGGCAACATCGCGAGCGGCGGATGATGTCCGGCCGCCGTGTCCCGAACGGCGCGTCGCCGGACATGCGCGTCGTCGGATGTCGCGCCCGGACGACACACCGTTTCGCTCGAATCCGTGAGCGACATGTTATAACGTATCATAGTGGTAATGGATCTGTCGGATCGTTCGCGCCGACACTGCTCTCCGACAGGGCGACGTGCGACATGCCACCAACGTCGGAAGCCGGCTCGGGTGTCACGCGTGACGTGAACGAGTCCTGTCCCGCCGGGTGCCCACCGCCGCCCGTACCTCGACACCACCGACAGCCCAGACACCATGAACCGACCTGTTCTGCTGACTCTCGCGACGCTCGTCCTCGCCTCGGCCATCGCGCCGGCCCGGTCCGCGACCCGCCCCGACGACACGCTCGATGTCGTCGCGCAGTTCGAGATCCAGTCGCCCGAGCCGTCCACCAGCGGCTATGTCTTCACCCGGATGGGTGTCTCGGAGACCCTCGTCGACACCGACGCCGACGGGAAACTGACGCCGGGCCTCGCGACCGAATGGCAAGTGAGCGACGACAGGCTCGTCTGGCGCTTCGCCATCCGCCCGGACGTGAGCTTTCACGACGGCTCGGCGCTGATGGCCGAGAGCGTGGTGAACGCGCTCGAGATCGCGCGTGCCAAGCCCGGGCCGCTCGCCGGCCTGGCGATCGACACGATCGCGGCCGACGGGGACCACGTCGTCGTGACTCTGACGGAGCCGCTGGCCTCGCTTCCGGCCTTCCTCGCCGAGTTTCGCTCGCAGATCCTCGCGCCGGCTTCGTACGCGGCGGACGGCACCGGCGTCGCGGTCATCGGTACCGGTCCCTACCGCATCACCGAGCTGACCCCGCCGCTGCGCCTCGAAGCCGAGGCGTGGCCCGACTACTGGGGTGAGCCGCCGGGAGTCGACGAGGTCGCCTACGCGGCGGTCGGGCGCGTCGAGACGCGCGCGTTGATGGCCGAATCCGGCGAGGCGGAATTCGTCTTCGGACTCGACCCCGCGAGCGTCGCGCGGCTGTCGATGTCCGACGCGGTCGAGGTGCTCTCGGTCGCCATCCCGCGCACGCTGCTGCTGAAGGTCAACGCGGGCCACCCTTATCTCGATTCGCCCGAGGCGCGTGGCGCACTGAGTCTCGCCATCGATCGCGAGGGCATCGCGCGTGCCGTACTGCGTTATCCGGAAGGCGCGAACCAGCTCTTTCCGCCGTCCGTCGCGGGCTGGCACGATGAGAGCCTCGCACCGCTCGTGCACGATGTCGAGGTGGCGAAGGCGACACTCGCCGCGCTCGGCTGGGCGCCCGGTGACGACGGTATCCTCGTGCGCGACGGCGAGCGTTTCGCGCTGACGTTGACGACCTACCCCGACCGACCGGAACTGCCGCTCGTGGCGAGCGTCCTCGAGCAGCAGTTCCGGGACATCGGCGTCGAGCTGACCATCGCCACGACGAACTCGTCGGAGATCCCCGCCGGACACGCGGACGGCTCGCTGGATCTCGCCCTCGTGGCCCGGAACTTCTCGCTGATACCCGACCCGATCGGCACGGTGCTGTCGGACTACGCGCCGACGGGCGATTGGGGCGCGATGAACTGGGACAACCCCGCGTTCGTGGAGCAGGTCCGCGCGATCGCCCGGGGCGAGGCGCCCGAAGGCGCCCCCGCCGAGGCGGCAGCCGTGCTGCAGGACGAGCTGCCGGTCATCCCGATCGCCTGGTATCGCCAGACGGTCGCCGTATCGTGCGGCATCGAGGGCGCGGTGATCGATCCCCACGAGCGCACGTTCGGCCTGCAGGCGCTGACATGGGTGGACTGATCGCCCTCGGTCGCGAACGGCCTGCTGCTCGAGGGGCGTCTCGGTGAACGCGCTCGTCACGCGAGTGGTGCAGGCGATCACGGTGGCGCTGCTCGTCGGCAGCGCCACCTTCGCGATGATGCGCAGCCTGCCCGGGGACGCCGCGTGGCGGATCGCGGCCGGGCGCTACGGTTACGACAACGTAAACGCGGCGGCGGCGGACGCGGTGCGTGAGGAGCTCGGTCTCGGCGGTCCCGCGCTGCCCGCGCTCGTGCGCTGGCTCGGCGATCTCGTGCGACTCGACTTCGGGGATTCCCTGGTGTCCGGGCAACCGGTGATCGAGGAGATCGGGCATCAGCTCGGCGCGTCGTTCTCGCTCGCGCTGTGCGCGGTGGTGCTGTCGCTCCTGATCGGACCGCCGCTCGGCATCCTCGCCGGGCTGCGCCCCGGCGGCGCACTCGATCGAGTGCTGCTCGTCGTCTCGACGGGCCTGAAGGCCGTGCCGCAGTTCCTGATGGCGCTGGTGCTTATCCTCGTCGTCGCGGTGCAGCTGCGCTGGCTGCCGGCGGCCGGTCACGGCGAGGCGCGCCACTTCATCCTGCCGAGCGCGACCCTCGCGCTCGGGCTCGCCGCCGTGAACGCACGGATCGCGCGCGACGCGATGGCACGGATCGCGGACATGCCTTTCTATCGTTTCTCCCACTGGAAGGGACTCTCGTCCGGCCAGACGCTCGTCCGCCATGGGCTGCGCAACGTCTCGGTCCCGCTCGTCACCTATCTCGGCCTGCAGTTCGTCACGCTCGTCGAGGGCGTCGTCGTCGTCGAGGCGATCTTCGGCTGGCCCGGCATCGGGCACGCGCTCGTGCACGCCGTGTTCTCGCGCGACGTGCCGATGGTGCAGGGCACGGCGCTGGTTCTCGGACTCGGCTTCGTCATCGTCAACGCCGCGATCGATCTCGCCGTGCGAAGGCTCGATCCGAGGTCGGCGGCGTGAGCGCACCCGCACCGACCACGGCCGGGTCCGCGAGCGTGTCGGTCACTTCTGCCGCGTCTGCGACCACGACAGCGATCGCGTCGGCGTCCGCGACTCGCGAGGGCTTCTCCACCGCCCGCATCGCCGGCGCCGCGATCGTCATGCTGGTCCTCGCGTTCGCGGTGCTCGGCCCGCTCGTCGTGTCGGGCGACCCGTTCTCGCAGTCGCTGATGAAGGCGCTGTCGGGACCGGAGGCCGGTGCGCCGCTCGGCCACGATCACCTCGGCCGCTCCGTGTTCCACCGCCTCGCGCACGCGCTGCGGCTCTCGCCCGTGATCGCGCTCGCCGCGGTGCTCACCGCGGGATCGGCGGGACTGTTGCTCGGCACGCTGGCGGCGAGCCGGGGCGGATGGCTCGATCGTCTGCTGGTGACACTGGCCGACGCGTTGCTCGCGCTGCCGGGGCTGCTGCTGGTGCTGATCGTGCTCGCGATGGTGCCGGGCACGGCGACGGGGTTCTGGATCGGGCTGTCGCTCGTGCTCTGGGTGGAGTTCTTTCGACTGACCCGGGCGGCCACGCGCGAGACGCTCGCGTCACCCGCGGTCGAGGCAACGCGTCTCCTGGGCTTCGGCACGGCGTACGTCTTCCGCGTCCATCTCTGGCCCGAAATCCGTCCGATGATGCTGACTGCCGCCGCCTTCGGCACGGCGACGGCGATCATGGCGATTGCCGCGCTGGGTTTCGTCAGCGTCGGCATGCGGGCACCGACGTCGGAACTCGGGCTCATGATGGTCGAGCTTTTGCCGTACTGGCGCGAGGCACCGCTCGCGCTGCTGTCGCCGGTCGTCGCGACCTTCACGCTGCTGCTCGGCCTCACGCTGCTGGCCGGGAGCCGAGAGGCGTGAGCCTGCTCGACGCCGACGGCATCGTCGTGCGCGACGGCACGACGCCGCTCGTGTCCCGGCTGTCGCTTCGCCTCGATCCGGGCGAGCCGCTGATCGTGCTCGGTGAGACAGGGTCGGGCAAGAGCGTGCTGGCACAGGCGGTGATGGGCACGCTGCCGCGAGGGCTTCGCGCGGAAGGTCGTGTCGCGATCGACGGGCGTGTCCTCGACGCGAGCGACGCGCGCGGTTTCCGTGCGCTATGGGGACGGAAGATCGCGGTGCTGCCACAGGAGCCGTGGCTCTCGCTCGATCCGCTGATGCGCGCGCACCGCCAGGTCGAGGAGGCGCTGCATCTCGTGCGCGGCCTGCCCGCTCGCGAGTCGCGGGCGCGAGCCCGGACGGAACTCGTCGCGCTCGGACTGGCGGGTGCGGAGACGCGCTATCCGCACGAGCTCTCGGGCGGCATGGCGCAAAGGGTCAGCATCGCCGCGGCGCGTGCGGGCGGCGCCCGGGTCGTGGTCGCCGACGAGCCGACCAAGGGACTCGACACGGCACGGCGTGACGAGGTGGCCGATCTCCTGCTCTCGGAGACCGGTGGCGACGGCGGGCTGCTCGTCATCACGCACGACCTCGCGCTCGCACGCCGTCTCGGCGGGCGGCTGATGGTGCTGCGCGCGGGCGAAGTGGTCGAGACGGGGGACACGGCCGAGGTCTTCGCCGTGCCGCGCGCCGCCTACACGCGCGAGCTGATCGCGGCCGATCCGGAGAGCTGGCCGGCGCGGCGCTCGACGGCGCGCGGTGGCGATGCGGTCGTCCGCGCGGAGGGACTCGCGGTCGCGCGCGGCGGGCGGACCCTGTTCCGCGACGTGGCATTCGAGATCGGACCGGGCGCCGTGTTCGGCGTCACCGGACCGTCGGGTTGCGGCAAGTCCTCGCTGGGCGACGCCGTGCTCGGTCTCGTGAGCGGCACGGAAGGTCGCGTGTGGCGGCAGGGCCGGGATGCGCGGACGTTCCAGAAGCTCTACCAGGATCCGGTCGCCGCCTTCCCGCGCAAGCGGCCGCTCGGCGAGTCGATCGGTGACGTCGCACGACTCGCGGGAGTGGAGCGCGGGCGGATCGACGTCATGCTGGAACGCCTCGGTCTCGATCCGGTCCTGCTGAGTCGCCGACCCGATGCCGTGTCGGGCGGGGAGCTGCAGCGGCTCGCGCTCCTGCGCGTGCTGCTCGTGAACCCGGCGTTCGTCTTCGCCGACGAGCCCACGTCACGGCTCGATCCGATCACGCAGGCGAGCGTGATCACGCTTCTCGGCGAAACGGCCGAACGCGACGGCGTGGCGATCATGCTGGTCAGCCATGACGGTGCGCTGATCCGCGGCACGGCGGACGCGGTCCTGAGTCTCGGAGGTGAGGACGGGACGTCCGGTACCGGCTCCGCGCCCGTCGTCGATGCGCCCGTCGTCGATGCGGCTGGTGTGAATGCGACCGGTGCCGCCGGCCGGTTCGTGCGGGGGTAGACGCGTCGGCTATCGGCCGTCGACGTGCGGGACGCCGCCGTGAGGGCGCCACCGGAGCGGCCGGCGTCAGCCGAAGCGCCGGTGCGCGTCGAGCACCAGCCCGAGCCCGACACTGCCGAAGGTGTCGCCCCGGGCGATCGTCGCACCGGGCAGTCGCGCACCGTTCGCCGCGTTCAGTGCCGGCACCGACGAGGATCCTCCGGTCAGAAAGACGGTGTCGATGTCGTCCGGGGCGAGCTGCGCGCGCCGCAGCGTCTCGTCCACCGTGGCGTCGTGCGTGCCATCTCGTCGGCGATCGCCTCGTCGAACGTCGCCCGATCGGTCGGCGCCTGCACCGTGCCGCTCGGCAGCGCGAGCTCGATCAGGCTCGAGCGCTCCGTCGACAGGTGGATACTGGCCGCCTCGACCGCGCTCGCGAGCGCGTGGCCGCGGCGCTGGACGAGTTGGACGTGCCGAAGTCGAGCCCTGCGTGGCGTCCGTTCATCGGCGGGCATCTACCTGTCGACGGTCTCCCGTGGGCGCCGCCGGATCGGGCGCTCGAACACGGACGGAAGAGGGACCGATCGAATCGGCGTGGGGCTGGCTGATCGTGCGAGGTCGTCGTCGAGCGCGAGGCCGCCCGATACGCGCGGCAAGCTCGCCGCGGGCCTACTCGTGATCCGTTTCGCCATGGTCCATGTCGCCGTGATTCATGTCGCCGTGATCCATCGCCTCCGCCGGTGCATCGCCCGTCTCGGGACGCTCGATCGCGAACTCGACCTCGACGGAACCGGCGCGCTCGAACACGAGTGTCGCCGGCAGCCGTTCCCCGTCCGGCAAGGTCTCGGCCAGGCCGGTGAACATCAGATGCGTGTCGCCGGGGTCGAGCCGTACGGTCGCGCCCGCCGGGATCGCGAGACCCTCCTCCAGCCGACGCATGCGAGCGACATCGTCGACGACCGTCGTCCGGTGCATCTCGATGCCGCTCGCGAACGGGGCGCTGCCGCCGATCAGGCGATCGTCGGTTTCGCCGGTGTTGACGATGACCAGGTAGCCCGCGGCCGAGCTGACGCCCGGGGGGGTGGGTGGGGCGCTGGGGTGGGCGATCTCGAGATCGCCCACGGTGAAGTCGTGCGCGAGGAGCGGTGTCGCCACGAGCATCGAGAGGCTCAGCAGGACCCGCGTGAGCGGTGCGGACGTGACGTGCCGGCGGTGCGTGGTGATCGTCATGGGTGAAGTCGGTCCTTGTCGCTGTCCGGAGAGGAAGATGGGCTCGCCGACGGAATGTCCGGAGAAGGCGCCGTGCGGCCGCGTGCCGGGTGGTCTTCGGGCCACGGGTCGGCGAATCGCGCGTCGGTCAGGAACGCCTCGTCGGTCAGGCTGTGCAGGAAGGCCTTCAGGTCCTCGCGCATCGTGCCCTCGAGCGTGAAGCCCTTCACCAGGGAGTCCTTCAGCGGGTTGTTCCGTCCGTTGCCCGCGTGCGGCCCGTCGAGCGTGCGTCCGCCGGCGGCATAGTGGTCGAGCACGTCGTCGAGTGTCGCGGCCGAGCCGTCGTGGAAGTAGGGCGCGGTGACGGAGACGTTCCTGAGCGACGGCGTGCGGAAGCGACCCATGTCGGCATCGCGTCCGCTGAGCTCGCGAAGCCCCTGCTGACCGGGCGGGTAGCTGCCGCGTCCGTCGATGTCGTAGAGACCGGTGTTGTGGAAGGCGATCTCGGGGAAGGCGCTTCGCGACGTCTGCAGCGTGTCGGTGAAGTTGAACCCCTGATGGCAGTGATAGCACTCGGCGGTCTCGGAGAAGAACAGCATCTCGCCGCGGAGTGCCGCCGCGTCGAGCGCGTCGGCCTCGCCGCCGTACTTGTAGCGATCGTAGGCACTGCCGACCGAGATCAGCGTGCGCTGGAACGCGGCCAGCGCGCGCGTGACGGTCGCGAGAGTCACCGCGCCGTCATGGTCCGGAAACGCCTCGCGGAACATCGCCGCGTAGTCCGGGTCGGTGGCGAGCCGCTCGAACAGCGCGTCCTCGCGACCGCCCAGGCCCATCTCGAGCGGCTCCTCGCCGAACAGCGGCACCAGCGACTGGCGCTCGAGCGAACTCATGTGCGGATTGCTCCAGGTCAGCACCGGCAGGTAGCCGACGTTCGCGAGACCCATGGCGTTGCGTCGTGCCTCGGTGCCGTGGATGCCGACGGCGAGCGGACGGCCGTCGGTGAAGCCGAGCGACTGTTCGTGGCAGCTCGCGCAGGCGACGCTGTCGTCGGCGGAGAGGCGCCGGTCATGGAAGAGGTGGCGTCCCAGCCGGACCTTCGCGTCGCTCATCGGGTTGTCGGCCGGAACGGGAGGCGGGGGCAGCCACGCGGGCGTCCGCCAGTCGAACGCGACGCTGTCGTCGGCCGCGTCGCCCGCGCCCGTGTCGTCGGCCGCGACGGGGTCGGCGACCGTGCGGATCGCGACCGCGGCGCCGGTCGCTCCGGCCTCGGTGTCCCCTCCGGTCGGCATCGGGAGAGGGCGAGATCGGCCGGCCCGGATCCTCTCCACGGCGGTCATGGAGTCGTGGGGCGCGACGCTCCGATCGGCACCCGTACCGGTCACGTCGATCACGTCGGCTGCATTGGCCAAGCCGGCCGCGTCGACCGTACCTACCGCATCGGACGTGTCGGCGTCCGGCGTGTCTCCGGCGCACGACGCGAGCAGAGCCACCGAGAGCAGAGCCACCGAGAGCAGACCGACGAGCGCGCGCCGGCAGCCGTGCCGGCGCGTGCGGCTCGCGCGGAGAAGGGGCCGCGCCATCGCTCAGCGTGCCGTGACGAACGTCTGCGCCGTGCCGTCGGCGCCGAGGCCGAGCGAGTCGAGCACCGTTTCGCATTCGGGGTCGTCGGGCGAGGACATGCAGCCCGGGGCGGTGTCCGGGGTGTTGCTCGAGACATCCACGCCGGCAAGCGCGAGCGCCGGGTCGATGACGATGGTGTCCGCCCGCGGATCGAAATCGGTCAAGACGACCTCGATGCGGTTGGGTGCCGAGCACGCGTCCGGCGCCGTGGTCGGTGTCGGTGCCGTGCAGCCGGTCGAACCGATGTGCATCGCCCAGCCGCTGCCGTGGCCTCCTCCGTGTCCGGCGCCCTGCATCGCCCCGCCCTTGCCATGCGCCATCGTGCCGCCGTGCTCTTCGGTGCCCTGCATGCCTGCCGCATGCGCCCCGGCCTGGTTCCGCGCCATGTCGCCGTGCTTCTCGTCGGCGGCCTCCATGTCGCCGTGCTTCGTGTCGCCTTGCTTCATGTCTCCGTGCCTCGTGTCCATCGCTTCCCCGTTCGAGACCCCCGCGAGGTCGACACGCATGAAGCGGTAACCGCCGCGCCAGTTCCAGAACAGGGCGGTCAGGTTCAGCGGGGAGCCCGCGAGCGTCGGATCGCCGTGGTTCCTGTCGAACGGCACGCCGATGTCGAAGGCGACGCCGGTGTAGTCGCCGTCCGGTGCCTGTCCGACCAGCGTCGTGTTGACGGGCGCCGTGCCGTTGGCGCAGTTGCCGGTCGCGTCCTCGAAGTCGAGCAGGGCGACGCCTTCGCCCTGCCAGCGACCGTCCTCGTCGAGCACGAGCGGCGTCTCGGCACCGGCCGCATCGAGCAATCTCACGCGCGAGACGTACAGGCGGAAATCGGTCACGGCGACGCTCGCCCCGCTCGCGCCGATGTTCTCGAACCGGGTGGCGCAGTCGAAGGGTCTTCCGCCGAACTCGCCGGCGAAGGAAAGGCTGACGGGCACGGTGTCATCGGCGGCGAGCGACGACGCGAACAGGGCGGCGCAGGCGGTCAGCGCGAGCGATGTCGCGCGGCCTGCCGGGACGACCGCGGAAGGGGAGGCGATCGGGGATCGGCCGGCGGCCGAGGGGCGGTGAGCGAGGAGCATGGAAGTGGGTCCCGGTTCGAGGTCAGGAGAGAGCGGAGCCCGTCGGCTTTCGCCGGAGGCGAAGCGGACGGGTCGGGCGAGACGGGCGCGTCGCCGTCGTGGCGGGGAAGGCCGGTCACCGCGCGTATCGTGCGCGGTGCAGGATCGGCTACGCGGTCGACGCCGCGGCGGACGCAGGATGGACGGTGTCGCGGACGACGACCGTCGGGCCCGCCGTCACCGGCATTCGCCGTCCACCGTCACGGTCGAGCGGAACGATCGACGGGGAACCGCTCGGCGTGCGTCGGCCGGTGGTGTCGCCGAGTCGCCTCACGGTGACGAGTCGCGCGCGTCAGGCGCGTGGCGGGCCGCGACTCGAGACGGCGGAACGCACAGCCTGCGGTGGAGGCGCGAGCGGGCGTTCGCCCGGCGTCACGAGCACCGAGCGGCGCGGCCAGTCGACGTGCAGCCAGGCGCGGGAGATGCGCTCGCTGGCCGGATCGTTGAGCACGCAGTGCGACGCGCTCCACCGTTCGCTCACGTCCTCGATGACTTCGCCGTCCGGCGAGAGCGTCACGCGGGCCAGGCCTCCGGCGGTGCAGATGACCACGCTCGTGTACCCGTTGCCGAGTGCGGTGGCGAGCGCGAGCGAGACCTTCGGGGCGAGCAGCGCGCCGATCAACAGCACGAGCGCCGTCACCCGCCAGGCGGGAGCCAGCTGTCGCGAGGTGCGAGAGACGAGACGCATAGAGAGAAGTGTACGACACCGCGCCGACGAGCGATCAGCGTCGCGAAGATGATGTGTGAGCGACGTCACGTCACGCACGGTCCCTGTCCGGGACCGGCGAACCTCTCGACACGAGGCCGGCGGGGCTTTCCGGATGGCGCTAGCGGGACTTCCGGGCCCGCGTCGTGGCGGCGACGCTGTCGCGGTGTTCGCCGTAGAGCACGATCTTGTGCTCGTGCAGATCGTAGCCGAGCTCCTCGGCGATCTCGGACAGCCGTTGCTCGATGATCTCGTCCTTGAACTCGGCCACCCGGCCGGTCTTCATGCAGACGATGTGATCGTGGTTGTCGCCGGTGTCGAGCTCGAACACGGCCTGCCCGCCGTCGAAATGGTGACGGGTGACGAGGCCCGCGGTCTCGAACTGGGTCAGCACGCGGTAGACAGTGGCGAGGCCGACGTCGCTGCCGTTCTCCAGCAGCGCGCGGTAGACATCCTCGGCCGAGAGGTGGTGGGGATCGGCCTGCTCGAGGATCTCGAGGATGTTCTGACGGGGCAGGGTGAGCTTCAGGCCGGCGCTCTTGAGATCCTGGCGCATCGAACCGGGCTCGATCGTCGTCAGTCTGGCCATCGTCGTGTCCCGCCGGAGTCCCGCCTGGACGGCATTGTAGCTCCATTTCCACAATGTCCATGAGGGAATCGGCGTGGCCTGGCGCGCGCGGTACCCGGAGACGAGCGCCGCGCGGACGTGGGCACCGGCGTTTCCGGGACGCTCGCGTGACGGAACCGGAACGGCGAAGGTCGCGTTCGGACGCTTCGGGGCAGCGTCGCCTCGGCTACGCTCGCCGTTCGACGGTGCCGATGCGATCCTCCGATCGCGACGGATAATTGGGAAGCCGGTGCGACGCCGGCGCTGCCCCCGCAACGGTAACGAGCCGCCTCTCGACGAGACGTCCCGGAGCCCGGAAACCAGCCGTCGAGAACGATTTCGACCGTTCGCGGCGGGCGTGACGGCGGAGTGTGCGGGCGCGGATCGGCATTCAGTCGAACCCGGCGCCTCGTGCGTCGCTTCGCCGTGCTCCTCCGTGTCCCGACAGCGACCCGCGTGGAGCCGTAGCATGACAGTGAACCCGAACGATCGAGCGCGACCCCCGGCGGGCGAGACCACTCCGGACGCGGCATCCGCCTCGCCCGAAGCGGTCTTCCTCGCGTGGCTTCTGTGGCTGCCGCCGGGACGCGAGCCGCGCCAGGCCGCGCGGGCCGAGCTCGCGCGTATCGATCGACACCCGCGACCGCTGCCGCCCTCCGCCCGTCGCCTGCGGGCGATGTTCGCCACGTTGCTCGCCCCCGAACCCGCATCTTCCGGCGAGCGGAGCCCGTCCCGATGACCTCCGCGTCCGATCCGCTCGCCCGCCTCGCCGCGCGCGCACCGATCGGTACGCTCGCCGACGTGGCGGCGGGCTGTGCATCCTCGCCTGCTGCTCGCGGCCGCTCGGCAAGGTGGAGATCGCGGTGCGAGGAGAGGGAACCGGGCCTGCCTTGCGGTTCGGGCGATGCGGGATCAGGCCCGGTCCGGCCGATCGGGCTGACTACGCGGCCCGACCTGCGCGGCCCGACCTGCGCGGCCCGACCTACGCGGCCCGACCTACGCGGCCCGACCTACGCGGCCCGACCTACGCGGCCCGATCGTCACCCTCGGGTGCGAGCTCGCCGCTACGGATCTGCTCTTCCTCGATGCTCTCGAACAGCGCCCGGAAGTTGCCCTCGCCGAAGCCCTCGTCGCCCTTTCGCTGGATGAACTCGAAGAAGATCGGTCCCACCACCGTCTTGGAGAAGATCTGCAGCAGGATCTTCGTGGTGCCGCCGTCGACGACTCCCTCGCCGTCGATCAGGATGCCGTGGCGGGCGAGGCGATCGAGCGGCTCGTCGTGGCCCGCGACGCGCGTCGCGGAGCGTTCGTAGTAGGTTCCCGGCGGGCCGGGCATGAACTTCAGACCGTTGTCCGCGAGCCGATCGGTGGCCGCGTAGATGTCCTCGGTGCCGACGGCGACGTGCTGGATGCCCTCGCCGCGGTAGGCCTTCAGGTACGACTCGATCTGACTCTTGTCGTCGGTCGACTCGTTCAGCGGGATGCGGATCTTGCCGCACGGCGACGTGATCGCGCGACTGACCAGACCGGTCAGCTTGCCCTCGATGTCGAAGAAGTGGATCTGGCGGAAGCCGAAGGTCTCGCGGTAGAAGTCCCACCAGTGGTCCATGCGACCGCGCTGGACGTTGTGCGTCAGGTGATCGAGGTAGTGGAAGCCGACGCCTTCGGGGCGCGGGTCGGACTCGCCGATCCAGTCGAACTCGTCGTCGTAGGGCGAGACGCCTTCGGCCGGGCTCTCGACGAAATGGATCAGCGAGCCGCCGATGCCCACGATCGCCGGCACGTCGAGCGCCTTGTCGTCTCCGGTGTACGGCTCGGCGCCCCGCGCGACGGCATGCGCGTGGGCCTGGGCCGCGTCGGCGACGCGCCAGCCCATCGCCGGGGCGGACGGGCCGTGCGCCTCGGCGAAGCGGGTGGCGTGACTGCCCGGCTCGGCATCGACGAGGTAGTCGACATCGCCCTGACGCCATATCGTGACCGCCCGGCCGCGGTGGCGGGCGACGGCGGTGTAACCCATCCGCTCGAACAGCGTGCCCAGCTCTTCCGGATCGGGATGGGCGAACGCGACGAAGGCGAAGCCGTCCAGACCGGCGGGGTTGGCGGCGGTGATCTTCGCCGGCGGTGCGTCGTGCGGGAAGGGACCCATGGCGAGGTGCTCCGTGTGTGACGAGCGACGGATAGACTGTCGCGCGAACCGGGTGCAAGGTGCTTGCGTTTCGCGCCTGTTTTCGTTCGATCATGCACGATGCATGCGCGGGTAATCGGTGTCGCGCATGTTTCCGGCCGAAACCGCGCCCGGAGCACGAATGTCGGCGCCGGCGAAGCGTGAATGCGGACTCTCGGCGAAGCCGGGGCAGGGTCGGCGAGGAGCGTCCGATCGATCCGGAAGGTCGGTGCGGTATCGAGCGGCCGGTCCGACGGCGGTGAAGGCGACCTGCCGTTGCCCTGCCGGCACGTCAGTCTTGACACGGCGTCCGCGACTGTCGAGACTGTCGTCGCGTTACCGGTAACGTGGAGGTGATCCATGGCAGAGCACGGCAGGGAAGTCACCACGGCAGCTCCGTTGATCGCCATGCGCGGGATCGGCAAGCGCTTCGGCGGCGTGACGGCGCTGGAGGAGGTCGACCTCGAACTCCACGCGGGCGAGGTGCTCGCCATCGTCGGCGACAACGGCGCCGGCAAGTCCACGTTGATCAAGATCCTGACCGGGGTCTACCGACCGACCTCGGGCACGATGACGATGGACGGCGAGCCGCTCGTCCTGAACGGCCACTCGGACGCCATCGATCGCGGCATCGACGCGGTCTACCAGAGTCTCGCGCTGGCCGACCACCTGACGCCGGCGGCGAACCTGTTCCTCGGCAGCGAGCTGACCCGGCGGGTGTTCGGCGTGCCGCTGCTGGACAACCGGCGCATGCGCGAGGAGGCCGAGCGCGTGCTCGAGGAGCGGCTCGGGGTGAGCCTCCGAAGCATGGACGTGCCCACCTCCAGCCTGTCCGGCGGGCAGCGTCAGGCGGTCGCGATCGCGCGTGCCGTCTACAACAGCGATCTGAAGGTGCTGGTCATGGACGAGCCGACCGCCGCGCTCGGTCCGCAGGAGACGGCGCGCACGCTCAAGCTGATCGAGGCGGTGCGCGACCAGGGCATCGCCGTCGTCGTCATCTCGCACAGCCTCGACGACGTCTTCGCCGTGTCCGACCGGATCCAGGTGATGCGGCGCGGGCGCCGGGCGGGTGTGGTGAACACGCGCGAGACCGACATCACGTCGGTGCTCGGCATGATCGTCGGTGCCACCGACCGTGCGGCCTGAGCGCGTGGGCGGCGAACCGGATGCCGTCGCGGTGACGCCGGGCGCGACAGGTCCGAGCTCGCGCGAGCGCCTCGATCGCTACGTCGCGCTGATCGGACCGATGGTGATGATCGGCGCGCTCCTGCTGCTCATGGCGATCCTGGAGCCCGCGCGCTACTTCCGGCTCTCGAACTTCGACATCATCCTCAAGGACGCGGCGCTCTACATGCCGATGGCGATGGCCATGACGCTCGTCATCTGCACGCGCGGCATCGACCTGTCGATCGGCTCGGTGGCCGCGCTGACGGCGATCGTCATGGCCTACATGGTCAAGTCCTTCGGCTTTCCGTGGTGGGTCGCGGTGCCGCTGGCGATCTCGCTCGGCGCGCTCTGCGGGCTCGTCAACGGGCTGATCATCACGCGTCTGAAGGTGCCCGACCTGATCGGCACACTGGCGATGGATCTCGCCTACCGGGGTTTCGCGCTGGTGCTCGCCAAGGGCGTCGTGCTGTCGCGCTTTCCCGAGGAGATCGTGGCGATCGGGCGGGGCGAGATCCCCGGCTTCGTCGCCGTGCCGGTCGTCATCGGTCTCGCGACGATGCTCGGCGGCTACGTGATCTACACGCGCACCCGGCTCGGGCGCTACGCGCTGGCGATCGGCTCCAACCCGGAGGCGGCCGAGCTCACCGGCATCCCGGTCGATCGCTACAAGATCTACGTCTACGTGCTGATGGGCGCGATGGCGGGGCTCGCCGGCGTCATGCTCACCGGCAAGCTGAACGCGGTGCAGGCGACCTCGGCCCCGTACTTCAACCTGCACGTCATCGCCGCCGTCGTGGTCGGCGGCACCTCGCTGTTCGGCGGGCGCGGCTCGATACTCGGCTCGCTCGCGGGCGTGCTCCTGCTCGCGATGATGATCAACGCGCTCGTGACCCTGCGCATCGAGTTCTTCTGGCAGTCGGTCGCCTCGGGCGCGGTGATCATCGCCTCGGTCGCGTTCTACACCTGGCTGCAGAAGCAGGATCGCGACGGCGGCGGCGCGCTCCTCGAGAAGCTCGGCAGTCCCGAGGCGAGGCGCACGCTCGGGTTCGCCGCCCTGCTGTTCGCGATCACCGGCGCGCTGTTCCTGCTCGGCTGGGTGTTCGCCGGCGAGACCACGGCGGTGCGCTGAGACGGGTACGCGCTTCACCGATCACCGGCCCGACAGGGTCTCAACGAGAGGAAGGAACGATGCAAGGATTCGCCCCGCTCGACGCGCGACGCGCGTTCCCCCCGACCTTGATCGCGGCCGCCTTCGCCGCCTCGCTCGCCGCCCTCGGCGCCGCGCACGCCGCCGGCGATTACGAGATACCGGTCAAGGAGCTGCCCGATGCGGCCGATCGCGACTACTGGCTGCCCGACGAGGTCAACCAGCCCGGCACCGTCGAGGCGCTGCAGGAAGTCGTCGGCGCGGCCGCCGTACCGCTCGCCGTCGACCAGGAGAAGCCGCTGCAGATCGCGCTGATCTACCCCTCCGCCGACGTCTCCGACTTCTGGGCGCGCGCCTATCTCGCCTTCACCAAGCGCATGGACGAGCTCGGCATCGAGTACGAGACCACCGAGTTCGCCTCTCGCCAGATCGAGCACTCGCTGCAGAGCACGTACACCGAGCAGGTGCTGCAGGACGGCGACCTGTACGACTTCATCGTGTTCGGTCCGTCCGAGCTCGCGACCCAGGCGGACAACATCGAGCGGCTCGTCGCGAGCGACGACTTCACCACCTTCGTCTGGTCGTTCTTCACGCCGCTCAAGCAGTTCGAGACGCAGCCCGCCGGCTGGTTCGACTTCTCCTCCACGCTCGGCGCGCTGAACGTCTGCGACTACCTCGTCGAGCGCCTCGGCAAGGGCATCACCTACGCGCTGAACCGCGGCATCCCGGGCATCACCGACAACCAGCGCTCCGGCGACTTCGAGACCTGCGTGAGCGAGAAGGGCGAGTGGAAGAAGGCTTACGAGCACTACGGCGAGTACACCCGCGAGGGCGGTTTCGAGGGGACCCAGCTGATCCTGCAGGCCTACCCCGAGGTCACGCTGATCCACAACGCCAACACGGCGATGGCGATGGGTTCGGTCGAGGCGCAGATCGCCGCCGGCAAGGAGAAGGAGATCATCTCCACCGGCTGGGGCGGCACCGGTCTCGAGCTCGACGCGATCCGCCGCGGCGAGCTCGACGCGACGCCGATGCGCATGGGCGACGATGTCGGTGCGGCCGCCGCCGAGGCGGTCAAGTACCACCTCGAGGGTCGTGAGGACGAGCTGCCGCTGGTGTTCCTCGGACGCATCCTCGTCGCCCACGACGAGATGGCCCCGGACGAGCTCGACGCGCTCGAACAGGAAGCCTTCCGTTTCTCGGGAGTCGGGGCGCTAGATCGCTGAGGGCGGCTTCGATCAGGGGCGACTCGCCCGTGTGGCCGGTACGGGCGGCGGTCTCTCGGGGCGGTCGTCCCGGGCGGCCTCCGAACTCGGCTCAGGGCGTGAGCGAACCTGCCGCGAGCGTCGCCGCGAGGACGTCGACCGCGTCACCGAGACGCGCGTCGACGATCGGCAGGCAATCGCTCCAGTCGGCGTAGCGGCGAAGTTCCTCGGCACCGTCCGAGACGCCGCGCAGACCGATCAGCGGCACGCCGAACCCGCTGCAGGCGCGTAGCACCGCGAAGGTCTCCATGTCGACCATGTCGGCGTCGACGGCGTCGTAGCCCGCCCCCGTGACGACGTTCGCGCCGGTCGACAGTCGTGCCTCGGGCAGGCCCGGTGCCCGGAACGGCAGCGCGATCTCCGCCGGCAGGTCGAGAAACGGCGTGCGCCCGCGCTCGAAGCCGAGCGGCGAGGCGTCCATGTCACGCCAGGAAACGCTCGTCACCTGGTAGACGCGTGCCTGCGCGAGCGAGCGGGAGCCGGCCGAGCCGAGCGAAAGCACGAGATCGGGCAGCGCGCCCGCGGCTTCCGCCCGGGCGAGCGCACGGGTCGTGCCGATCGCCGCCTCGATCGGCCCGACGCCGATGAACAGGGGCTCGATCCGCGCGGCGAGCGCGGCGCCGTACTCGGCCCGGGCCGCCATCAGGCACAGCACGCGGCGACCGCCGAGGTCGCTCGGGGGAAGATGGTTCGGCTCGCTCATCGTGCGGATCATCGTCGCTCCGCCGGGTGCCGGCAAGCGTCGGGGCGATCCGGCAAGGCGCGGCGCGAATCCGGTTCTCGACCTGGCCTCGATCCGGCTTCGATCCGGCTTCGATGTGGATTCGGCCTTGCACCGGGCCCGCGCCGGATGGACGGCCGCTCGCGATGCTCTAGAGTAGCTCGCCGTTCGACCCTCGCCGACCCGATGACGCCACTTCGCAGACTCCGCTCGACCCTGCTCGGCGGTGTCGCCGTCCTGCTGTGGTCCCTGCTCGCCCTGTTCACGGCGGCGAGCGGTGCGGTTCCACCCTTCCAGCTCGCGGCGATGAGTTTCGCGATCGGTGGCGCGCTGGGGCTCGTCGTGCTCGCGTCCAGCGGACGCGGGCTCGCCGCCTGGCGGCAACCGTGGTCGGTCTGGGCGCTCGGCATCGCGGGTCTGTTCGGTTACCACTTCGCCTACTTCACGGCGCTCCGCAACGCGCCGCCCGTGGAGGCCGGGCTGATCGCGTATCTCTGGCCGCTGCTGATCGTGCTGACCTCGGCGCTCCTGCCGGGCGAGCGCCTCGGCTGGCATCACGTCGCCGGCGCGCTGGCGGGCTTCGCCGGTGCGGCGCTGATCGTGACCGGCGGCGACGGATTCGGGTTCCGCCCGCAGTTCGCGTTCGGGTACGTCATGGCACTGGTCTGCGCGTTCGTCTGGACGGGCTACTCGGTGCTGTCGCGGCGCTTCGGCGAGGTGCCGACCGACGTCGTCGCGGGCCACTGCGTCGCGACCGCCGCGCTCGCCGGACTCGCCCATCTGGCGCTGGAGGAGACGGTGCTGCCGGCCTCGGGCATCGAGTGGCTCGCGATCGCGGGTCTCGGCCTCGGTCCGGTCGGGGCCGCGTTCTACGCCTGGGACCACGGCGTCAAGCACGGCGACATCCAGGTGCTCGGTGCGCTTTCCTACCTCGCGCCGCTCCTGTCGACGCTGGTGCTCGTCGTCGCCGGCCTCGCCCGCGCCGACGCGACGCTCGCCGCCGCCTGCCTGCTGATCACCGCCGGTGCCGCGCTGGCGGCGAAGGATCTGCTTCGGCGAGGTGACTGACACCGTGATGGCCGACGCCGTGCTTGCCGACGCCGTGGTGGCTCGTGCCGGGAGCCGACATCGGGAGTGACCGGAACAAGGGTGTCGGCGAGGAGGGCGGTCCGGGAGCGTACGCGGCGGACTTCTCCTCACCCTGAACCGATCGGCGTCCCCGCGCCGGAACGGCAGTGCGGACGCGGGTGCCGGCGCCACCCGGCGAGCGATCCATGCATCATGGTCACCCCAGCCATCGAGCCGAGCGTGAACGTGAGCGATACCGTCGACCTCGACAGGCACGACCGTCGGCTGCTCGTCGCCCTGCAGGCGGACGGGCGGCTGACCAATCAGGAGCTCGCCGAGCGGATCGGGCTGTCGGCCTCGCAGTGCTCGCGGCGCCGGCGCCGGCTCGAGGAGTGCGGCGTGATCAGCGGCTACCACGCGGTGCTCGACCGGGAGCTGACGGGGTTCGGCCTGGTCAGCATGATCTCGGTGACGCTCGCCTCGCACGACGCGGACAACGCCGCGCGGCTCGCGGCGCTGCTCGACGGCTGTCCCGAGGTGCTCGAGGCGCATTCGCTGACCGGGGAGATGGACTACACGATCAAGGTCGTGACGGCGGACCTGCGCGCGCTGTCCGACTTCATCCGCGAGACCCTGCTGCCGCACGCGGCCGTGGCGAACGTCAAGACCGCGATCGTGCTGGATACGCTGAAGGAATCGCGCGCCTTGCCGCTCGAGCGCACGGGTGGCCGCTCCTGACGAGCGAATGCCTGACGAATGGTCGATCCCGGAATGTCGAGTCCGGTCTGCCCATCCGGTAGCGCTCAGGAGGACGTGCGGGCGAGCAGTCGATCGCGCAGCACCGGCCGGGAGCTCGCCTCGCCGAGCCAGATGTCGAAGAAGGCGCGCGTGAAGGCCGGATCCTCGACCTGCCCGAGCGGCTCGCCGTCACGGTAGAAGCGGGTGTGGCCGCGCTCGTCGCGAACGCCGGTGATGGACGTGCCGGTCTCGACGTCGGGGATGACACGCTCGAGCGCGGCGCGCCAGCGCGCCAGTGTGCGATCGTCGACCGGGCGCTGCGCCGTCATCTCCTCGATCGACGCGTCGACGATGCGGTGGGCGTCGAGACCGCGCAGGTAGGAGAGCGTCAGGGCGAACGGGGCGTCGGCATCATAGCGTCCGTCCGGCGCCTCGAGCCGTGCATCGAACACGTTCCACAGCATGACCCTCAGACGGCCCTCGCCGACGAGGGCCGCGTCGGGCACGTGCTCGCCAACGAACGTCGGGGCGGCGACGGCGGCGCGTGCCAGCGGTGCGACGAGCAGGACGGCGACGAGCGCGGCGGCGAATCGTGTCGGCATGGCGGGAGTCCTCGAAGTGCGGTGACGGGCGACGCGGCGGCGACGTGTACCGCTTCGCCGCCCGATCGATCCGCTTGCCCCTACCGTACGCGCGCCGGTCCGCCGCCGATGCGGACCACGACCGTGCGCCGGCGGGAAAGCTGACGTCGGTCACGCTTTCACGGCGCGTGTCCCGCGGTTTGCTACACTCGCGCCGCCTCAGGTGCCCCGGCCACCGCAAGTGATCCGGGGTGAAACGGGAAGCCGGTGCGGCGGGACGCGAAAGCGGTTTCGCCCAGTCCGGCACTGCCCCCGCAACGGTGAGCGAGACTCTCGCGAGCCCGGAGACCGGCCTGTCGCAACGGTGCTGGCGTCGCGGCGGGCGAGGCGGGCCGTGCGGCTCGCGCGCAGGCGCCGTCCGTCCGTCCCCGTCGATCCACCTTCCTCGCGCCCGCGAACCGCCCGCCGTCGGCGGGTGGGTGACGGGGAGGGGTGGATGCAAGCGTCGAATCGGATTCGTGTCCTGTCAGCCGTGCTGGGCTGGGTCGCGCTCGTGTCGTCGGGCCAGGCGACGTCGCTCGCCCGGGCGGCGCCGATCGTCGTCACCGACGATCGCGGGGTGCGCGTCGAGCTCGCGGAGTCGCCACGACGCATCGTCTCGCTGTTGCCGTCGCTGACCGAGAGCGTCTGCGCGCTCGGCGCCTGCGCTCGGCTGGTCGGCACCGACGCGTTCTCCGACTGGCCCGAGTCGCTCGCCGCGCTGCCGAAGCTCGGCGGGTTCGAGGGCGTGCAGGTCGAGCGGCTGTACGCCCTGCGCCCGGACGTGGTGCTCGTCGCGGAGTCCACGCGCGCCATCGGTCGGCTCGAGTCGCTCGGGCTGACGGTGATCGCGCTCGAGCCGCGCTCGCTGGCCGACATGCGCCGTACCGTGACGCGGTTGGGAGAGCTGCTCGCGCTCCCCGACGAGACCGACGCCCTGCTCGCACGGATAGACGCCGAGGTGACCGCCGCGGCCGCGCGCGTGCCGCCCGGGTGGCGCGGCGCGCGCGCCTACTTCGAGGTGTCGTCGACGCCTCACGCCGCCGGCGAGTCGTCGTTCATCGGCGAGCTGCTCGCCGCCCTCGGTCTCGGCAACATCGTGCCCGCCGCGCTCGGGCCCTTCCCGGCGCTCAACCCCGAGTACGTGATACGTGAGCGCCCCGAGCTGATCCTCGGCTCGGAGCGATCGCTCGCGAGCATGCCGGAACGCCCCGGCTGGGGGGGGCTCGTCGCCCTCGCCGAGGGACACTCCTGCGCTTTCGACAAGGTGCGACACGATGTCCTCGTGCGACCCGGTCCGCGGCTGGGCGAGGCGGCGGGCATCCTCGCGGACTGCATCGCGTCGTTGCCGCCACGCGGGGGCGACGCCGCTAGATGAGCGTCGCGCCGACGGCCGGGCATCCGCTCTCGCCGAGGACGGCATGAGGGGCGCGACGCACCGCCCCGGTGCGCGCTCGCTCGGTGCGGTGCTCGCGTTCGCGAGCGTCGCCCTGATCGCCGCCGGCCTCGCCGCCGGTAGCGAAGGCTGGTCGTTCGCCTGGGCGGACGAGGCCGAGCTGATCGGCGCGATCCGTGCGCCGCGCTCGCTCGGCGCGTGGTGTGCCGGTGCCTTGCTGGGCCTGTCCGGTGCGCTCGCCCAGGGACTCTTCCGGAACCCGCTGGCCGATCCCTACCTGCTCGGCAGCGCCGCCGGCGCCGGGCTCGGCGTGGTGCTGGTCATCTTCGCCGCGAGCGCGGCGGGGGCCGGTACCGTGCTCGGGCAGGCGAGCTGGCTCGGCGAGCTGGGGATGACCGGCGCGGCGTTCGTCGGCGCCCTGGCGGGGGTCACGCTGACGCTCCTGCTGGCGGGCGGTGCCGCGCGGCCTCTCGTGCTGCTGCTCGGTGGCGTCGTCGTCGGCGTGCTGCTCGCGGCGGTGTCCGATCTCCTGATGATGCTCGCGCCCGAGGCGCTGCGCGGCAGGCAGGCGTTCCTGCTCGGCACCACGGGGCTGCTCGGCTGGCGGAGCGTGCTCGTGCTGGCGCTCGCGCTCGCCTTCGCGCTGCCGATCGCGCTGCGTTTCGCACGCGTGCTGGACGCCCTGGTGCTCGGTGAGGCCAGCGCCGGCAGCCTGGGGCTGAACCTGCCCGCGCTGCGGCTCGCACTGGTCTCGCTGATGGCACTGTGCACCGGTGCCGCGGTCGCGCAGGCCGGGCTGATCGCGTTCGTCGGGCTAGTCGCCCCGCATCTCGTGCGGCGTCTGGTGACCGTCACCCACGGACCGTTGCTCGCGCTGTCGGCCCTCGCCGGTGGCGCTCTGCTGCTCGCCGCCGACGTCGCGGCGCGGAGCGTCATCGCGCCCCGGGAGCTGCCGGTCGGTGTGCTGACGGCCGTCGTCGGCGGGCTCTACCTGATGGTGCTGCTCGGACGCCGGGCGAGTGCCGCGCATGTCTGAGGCGAGGGGGACGAGGTCCGCGTCGCTCCGAACCGACGGCGTCGAGCTATCGCTCGGCGGGCGTCGGGTGGTCGACGGTGTCTCGGCGTCGCTCGCGACGGGTGCCTGGACGGCCGTGGTGGGGCCGAACGGGGCGGGCAAGAGCAGCCTGCTCTCGATGCTCGCCGGTCTTCGACGTCCCGACGCCGGACGTGTGTCGCTCGACGGGCGCGCACTCGCGGACTGGCCGGCGACGGAGCGGGCGCGCCGCGTCGCCTGGCTCGCGCAGCAGGGCGAGGCGGAAGGCGACATCGCCGCGCGCGACGTGGTCGCGCTCGGACGCCTGCCGCATCACGGGCTGTTCGGCGCGCCGGGACCGGACGACACGCGTGCGGTCGTGGCGGCGATGCGCGAGACGGAGTGCGAGCGCTTCGCCGGACGCCGGCTCGGCGAGCTCTCCGGCGGGGAACGTCAGCGCGTGCTGCTCGCCCGCGCGCTCGCCGTCGAGTCGGACGTCCTCCTGCTCGACGAACCTACCGTGCACCTCGACGCGCCGCATCAGAGCGCGCTGGTGCGAAGCGTCGCGCGGCGCGCGCGGGCGGGCGCGGCGATCGCCGTCGTGCTGCACGACCTGACCCTCGCGCTCGCCGCGGACCGGGTGTGGCTGATGGCGGGCGGGCGGCTGCTGATCGACGCGACATCCGACGACGCGGCGCTGCACACGGCGCTGGTCGACGTGTTCGACGGCGCGATCGCGATCGAGCGACTCGAGCGCGAGGGCCGCGTCCGGCACGTCGTTCGCCCGCTCTTCTGAACGGCGGGGACCGTCTCAGCGATCGGCCGTCCCGCAGGCGAACCCGAACACCTCACCGGCGAGTACCGGGGTGTCGACGAAGACGTTGCGATTGCCCTGTGCGTTCGCGACGACATCGTGCCGCTGTCGCTCCTCCGCGGACACCGGATCGCGGCAGTGCCAGCGGGCGAGCGTCGAGAGTTCGCCGAAGCGTGCCTGCGTGCTCGAGGTCGTGTCGTCGAGGACCAGGTCGGGTACGCCGTCGGTGGGCGCGCCCTCGTAGCGGACATCCATGTAGAAGGCGATGCGGGCGACGTCGCCCTGCACGTCCGGATCGGGCTCCCACGCCCGTCCGGAGACACGGCAACCCCGGCACTCGTGGTGTGGCGTGTTCGCCTCGTCGAAGGCCTTGTTGCCGCGCGCCGAGTTCACGGTCCGGTCGACGGGCACGAGGTTGTGCAGGTCGGTGCGTGCGGGGTTGCCCTTCAGGCCGTACGACTGTGGCCAGACGTGCTCGCGGTTCCAGAAGTCCGCCTCGCTCTGGTTGCGACCCGAGGCGCGGTTCGCCGCGGGCACGATGCGGCGGGTGTAGAACAGCCGGATCGCGCCGGGGGCGACCTCGGCGCCTTCGGCGAGCACCGACCAGGCGTCGCCGTAGCGGCGGACCTCCTGGCGCTCGGCCATCGCGTCCGAGAGGGCCGCGCGCAGGCGCAGGCGCTCCTCGTCGGGAAGCGGCTGCCCGGGGCGGCTGCCGGGAGCGAGTGGCGGGCCGTCGCTCATGCAGCCCGCGACCAGGGCGACGGCCAGGGCGACGGCCGGGGCGACGGCCGGGGCGACGGCCGGGGCGACGGCCGGGCCGAGGGTGACGACGGGGCGGGCGGATGACGTGCGCCGGTCCCGTGCGTGTCGACGTGGCGATGGACCTCGCATGTCGTCGTGTGCCCTCACGGCGCGACGCTCGGGCGCGCGAGGCACTCGAGGCGTGCGGTCTGCGGGAACATGTCGAGCGGCCGTCGCCGTCGCGCGACAGCGAATCGATCTCGATAACGATCTCGGCGTGGATCACGTCGCGCGGCCGCGCGAGTGACTGCGCCCCCGCCCGCACACCCCCGCACACGCCCGCACACGCCGCGTCGGATCGCGCTCAACACGCCTCGAGCGCGCGATCGATGTCGTGGAGGATGTCGTCGACGTGCTCGATGCCGACCGACAGTCGCACGAGATCGGGCGCGACCCCCGCGCTGACCTGCTGCTCTTCGGTGAGCTGACGGTGGGTGGTCGAGGCCGGGTGCACGACCAGCGTCTTGGCGTCGCCGATGTTGGCCAGGTGACTCAGCACCTCGACGCTCTCGATGAAGCGGACGCCCGCGGCCAGACCACCGGCGATCCCGAAGCTCATCAGCGAGCTGGCGCCCTTCGGCAGGTAGCGTTCGGCGAGTGCGTGGTAGGGGTCGTCCGGGAGCCCGGGGTAGCGCACCCAGGTCACCTTCGGGTGCGACCGCAGGTGCCCGGCGACGGCCATCGCGTTGTCGCAGTGACGGTCCATCCTGACGTGCAGCGTCTCGAGTCCCTGCAGGAAGCTGAACGCGTTGAACGGGGACAGGCTCGGACCGAGAGTGCGCAGGTATTCCATGCGCGCACGCATCGTGAACGCGAAGTCGCCGAAGGTCTCGAAGAAGCGCACGCCGTGATAGCCGTCGGAGGCATCGGTCATGCGCGGGAACTTGCCGTTGTCCCACGGGAAGCGTCCGGACTCCACGATCAGTCCGCCGATCGACGTGCCGTGCCCGCCGATGTACTTGGTCGCCGAGTGCAGCACGATGTCGGCGCCGTGCTCGAGCGGGTTGCAGAGGTAGGGGGACGGCACGGTGTTGTCGACGATCAGCGGGATGTCGTGCGCGTGCGCGACCTCGGCGACGGCGGCGATGTCGAGCACGTTGAGGTTCGGGTTGCCGAGCGCCTCGGCGTACAGGAGCCGGGTCTTCGGGGTGATCGCGCGGGCGAAGTTCTCCGGGTCGTCCGGATCGACGAAGTGCGTGACGATGCCGAGGCGGCGGAAGTTGACGTCGAGCTGGGACAGGCTCCCGCCGTAGAGCGTGCGCGCCGCGACGATCTCGTCGCCCGCGTCGCAGAGCGTCAACAGCGCGACCATCTGCGCCGACATGCCGGAGGCCACGGCGAGCGCCGCACGTCCCTTCTCGAGCGCCGCCACGCGCTCCTCGAGCACGGCCGTCGTCGGATTCGAGAGCCGCGTGTAGACGTTCCCGAAGGTCTCCAGGTTGAACAGGCTCGCCGCGTGCTCGCAGCTGTCGAACACGTAGGAGGAGGTCTGGTAGATCGGCGGCGCCCGCGAGCCGGTCAGCGGGTCGGGGATCTGGCCCGCGTGCAGGCACAGGGTCTCGGGTGCCCAGTCACGATCGCCTCCTGCCTTCGCGGGCGGGTCGGTCGGCGCAGGTGCCGTGCGGTCGGTCTCGTGCTCGGCGGTCATGGCGGGCGCTCTACAGGTTGACCCGTCGCGCGCGGCGCGACGAGAGGATGCCGGTGTTCACGCCGGCCCAGTTCAGACCGCCGAAGATGCGTGCGTGCTCGATCTTCGTGCAGCGATCCATGACCACCTCGAGGCCACCCGCGCGCGCGATCTCCGCGGCCTCCTCGCTGACGACCCCGAGTTGCATCCAGAGCACCCGCGCGCCGATCTCGACCGCCTCGCGGGCGAGCGCGGGCATCTCCTCGGCGCGCCGGAAGCAGTCGACCAGGTCGACGGGGTGACCGATCGCGCTCAGCGACGGGTAGCTCTTCCTGCCGAGGATCGTCTCTCGGGTCGGGTTGACCGGGATCATCTCGTAGCCGTGATCGACGAGGTACTTGCCGACGAAGTGGCTCGGGCGGTGCGGCTTGTCGGAGAGACCGACGACGGCGACGCTCCGGGATTCGTCAAGAATTCGGCGTAGCGTGACGACATCTGGCATGGGTGTGTTTCCGGATCTGGACGGTCCGAGAGTATCAGGGCGGTGCGACCATGCAGCCCTGACGCGGGTGGTCCGCCCGTAGTAGGGTCGCCGCCGTCCGGCGTCCCGGCCGTTCGCCTGCTCTGACCCCCTCCCCACGAGTCGCTGCCCCCGAAGGCGAGTGTCGCCGCTCGCCCGGCTTCGGATCGGGCGAGCCCTCGCCGCTACTTCCCCCAGTTCCTCGAATCGAGCTTTCCCTTGCCCATGTCCGACGAAGCGTTCGTCCCCCCCGCACTCGTCCATCTGGCCGAGGTCGCGGGCATCACGCCCGCCTACTGGGATGCCGGCGGGGCGTACCGGACCGTGCCGGAGGCGACGCTGCACACGCTGCTCGGCGCGCTCGGTGTGCTCGACCCGACCGGTGCGGACGCGACCGCGATCGACGCCGCCCTCGAGCGCGAGCGGCTCGCCCCGTGGCGGCGCTCGCTGCCGCCGGTGCGGGTACTGTACGAGTCGGAGCCCGCGGCCATCGCGCTGGTCGCCGCCGAGGAACGGCTCGGCGCGAGCTGCCGCTGGTCGATCCTGACCGAGGACGGACGCGCGCTCGAGGGCGAGTTCTCGCCCGAATCGCTGGAACCCTTGCGCGTCGACGCGGTCGCCGCCGACGAACGCGTGGAACTCGACGGTCGCACGCTCAGGCGACTGACGCTGCCGCTTCCCGAGCTGCCGCTCGGCTACCACGCGCTCGAGGTCCACGGGGCGCTCGGCGACGGCGACGTGGCGACGGCGCATCTCGTCGTCGCGCCACGCACCTGTCACGGCGCGACGGCCACCGGCGAGGCCGATGGTGACGCCCGCGTCTGGGGGCTCGCCCTGCAGCTCTACGCCGTGCGCTCGACGCGCAACTGGGGCATCGGCGACTTCAGCGATCTCGCGCATGCGGCCGAGGCCGTCGGCGAGCTCGGCGGCGACGTCGTCGGCGTCAATCCGCTGCACGCGCTGTTCGCCCACGACCCGGAATCGGCGAGTCCGTACAGCCCGTCGAGCCGGCTGTTCCTGAACCCGCTGTGCATCGACGTCGAGGCGGTCGACGGCTGGGAGGAGGCACGCGTGGCGCTCGAGGGAGACGATCTGACCACGCGCCTGGACGCGCTCCGGGCCGGCGACGTGATCGATTACACGGCGGTGTCCGATCTCAAGCACGCCGCGTTCGAGGCGCTGTGGAAGGTGTTCGTCGCGCGAGAGCTAGGCCGGGACACGGTCGCCGGACGTGCGTTCGCGGCGTTTCGTGAGGGCGAGGGCGAGCCGCTCGCGCACTTCGCGCTGTTCGAGGCGCTGCGCGAGGCGCTCGATGCGCGCGGCGAGATCGCCGGCGACTGGCGCCGGTGGCCCGAGGAGCTGCGCTCGCCGGCGTCGCCGGCCGTCGCGGCGTTCGCCGCCGAGCGCACGGCGCGCGTCGACTTCCATGCCTGGCTGCAATGGCTCGCCGCCGGACAGCTCGACGCCGCGGCCGCCCGCGCCGACACGGCGGGACTCGCCGTCGGGCTGTACCGGGATCTGGCGGTCGGCATCTCGGCCGGCGGTGGTGACGCCTGGGGCGATCAGGCGCTGTTCGCGAGCGGCATCCACGTCGGTGCACCACCGGACGACTTCAGCGCCAACGGTCAGGACTGGGGGCTGCCTCCGCTCGACCCGCGCGGCCTCGCCGAGGCGGGCTACGCGCCGTTCGCGACGATCCTGCGCGCCAACATGCACGCCGCCGGGGCCATCCGCATCGATCACGTGATGGGACTGGCACGGCTGTTCTGGATCCCCGCCGGGGAGAGTCCGGCGACGGGCGCCTACGTCGCCTATCCGCTCGAGGACATGCTCGCCGTGGTCGCCCTCGAGAGTCGCCGTGCCGGCTGCATCGTCGTCGGCGAGGACCTGGGCACGGTGCCCGAGGGGTTCCGCGAGGCACTGGCCGCGGCGGGCGTGCTGTCGTACCGCCTGATGTACTTCGAGAAGCACTACGACGGGGACCAGAGCTTCCGCGATCCCGGCGAGTACCCGCCGCAGTCGCTCGTCGGCGCCGACACGCACGACCTGCCGACGCTGCGCGGGTTCTGGGGCGCCGTCGATCTCGAGCTCAGGAAGTCGCTCGATCTCTTTCCCGAGCCGGACATGCACGGTGCCCAGGACTGGGCGCGGGGCGAGGATCGCGGGCGGCTCCTGCACGCGCTCGCCCGCGCGGGCGTCCTGCCCGACGGTGTCGATCCCGACGCCTCCGGCGACGTCGCGATGGACGACGGGCTGGTGCGCGCCGTGCACCGCTTCCTCGCCCGCACGCGTTCGCGCCTGCTGCTCGCCAACGTCGAGGACCTGCTCGGGCAGGTGGAGCAGATGAACCTGCCCGGTACCGACCGCGACGTCTATCCGAACTGGCGGAGGAAGCTGCCGATCGGCCTCGAGAACTGGCTCGATCACGCGCCGCTCGTCGACACGGCACGGGCGATGAGCGCGGAGCGGGGGACGGCGTCGAACCGAGCGAGGCTCGTCGACGGGTCGTGAGCTTGGCGTGATCGTGGCGCGGTCGTGGTCGTCGCGGCCGTGGCTCGAGCGGGCCTTGGCCGGGCGGCGTCCGGGGTCCACCGTGATCGACGGTGCCGCGGTCGAGGTGCCGGTGTCGGCGCTTCGTGGCTCGATCGGTCTCGATACCGGCACTTGTCCGCGCGGTTCGCGTGATGTGGATCACGCGCGGCCCGGCACCGGAGCGGTGCGGTTCGTCGGCAGTGCTAGAGTCCGCCACCGCGACGCCTGTCGCGTCGAGTTCCCTGAGTTCCCTATCGGAGCACCGCATGATCGAACCTCGCATCCGCGCCGCTCGCACGCGTCCGCCGCGCGCGAACGCCACGTTCGCCGCGGCGAGCGCCGCGCTCGGTGTCGCGCTGACCACCGCCGCCGGCAGCGCGACGGCCGGGCCGTTCGAGCCGGAGATCGACCTGTTCGGGATCGGCGCCGACGCGCGGCTCGCGATCGACCGGGGCGGACCCGTGCACGACGCCGGCGATGTCGACGGCGACGGCTCGGCCGACATCATCCTCGGCGCCGGCCCGAACTCCTCGGTGCGGGTGATCTTCGGCACCCAGTCGGGCGTCGACGGGCGCTTCCCGGTATCGATCCTCGACGGCGACAACGGCTTCACGATCGCCGCGCGGGGCATGTCGGTCGGCGGCGGCGGGGATTTGAACGGTGACGGACTCGACGACGTCGTGGTCGGGGGCGTCGGCGAGAGCTGGGTCGTCTACGGGCGGACGGAGCGCTTTCCGGCCTCGTTCAACGTCGCGACCCTCGACGGGACCAACGGCTTCGTGTTCGAGGCGACGGGCGACACCGTCGCGATCGTGCCGGACACCGACGGCGACGGCCTCGACGATCTCCTGGTGGGCTCCGAAGGGGCCGACTCGGCGGGATTCCGCGACGCCGGGCGCGTCGCCCTCGTGCGCGGCCGGCGTGGCACGGGACCGGCACGGCTGGGACCCTGGAACCTCGACGGCGAGAACGGCACGGTGTTCTACGGGGAATCGACGCTCAACCTGCTCGGCTGGTCGGCCGAGAGCGCCGGCGACCTGAACGCCGACGGGCTCGGCGACATCGTCATCGGCGCGCCGGGCACGACGGTGAACGGGGCGGTCGAGGCGGGCCGGGCCTACATCGTCTACGGAGCGGCCGGGCGCGGGCCGCTCCTCGACCTCGCCACGCTCGGCGGCGCCGACGGGTTCGTCTTCCAGGGTGTGGACCCGGAGGACACGGTCGGCTATTCGGGGCGAGCGGCCGGTGACCTGAACGGCGACGGCGTCGGCGACCTCGCGCTCGGCGCGCCCGGCAAGGGGCCGTTCGGCATGCCCGGCCCCTACCCGGGGGAGGCGCACGTGGTGTTCGGCGGCGCGAGCCTGGGCGGGGCCGGAGACGTCATCGATCGCGACGCGCTCGACGGGACCAGCGGCTTCACGCTGCGCGGCATCCGTGGCGGCACGGCGACGCCGGCGGAAGGCGAGATCGGCTGGGGCGACCAGGCGGGCTCCTCGGTCTCGGCGGCCGGCGACATCAACGCCGACGGGCTCGACGACCTGATCGTCGGCGCGCCCTACACGATCATCAACGACGCGCGCCGCGGCAACGGTCAGGTCTACGTGATCTACGGCCGCGCGGGCGGCGGCTTCCCCGCGCGTCTGCCGCTCGCGTCGCTCGACGGCGAGAGCGGCTTCCGCTGGACCGGCGCGGGCACCACCGACTACACCGGCTTCTCGGTCAGCCGTGCCGGCGACTGGAACCTCGACGGCGTCGACGACGTGCTCGTGGGGGCGTCGGGGCAGGGCGAGAGCTACATCTTCTACGGGCGGGCGGGTGCGGCGACGCCCTGACGAGTCGTTCCGGCACCGACGAGTCGTTCCGCGGTGACGGCATGATCCGCCACCCCGTTCGGGCGAGCGGCTGGTGGCAGGCGCGGACTCGACAGTCGCGTCCCGTCGATCGACAATCCGTCATCCGATCCGACTCGAAGCGCTCGCTCGCCATGGCCACCATCCGACCGCCCGCCACCCCCGAGGACGATCCGCGCGTCGCCGCCGTCTTCGCCGACATCCGCGCGACCCGCGGTACCGACTTCGTCGGCAACATCTGGCGCCATCTCGCGTTCTCGCCCGAGTTGCTCGAGAGCACCTGGCGGGACGTCAAGGCGGTGATGGGTCACGACTCGGCGCTCGACGCGAAGACCAAGGAAATGCTCTACGTCGCGGTTTCCACGGCGAACGCCTGCGGCTATTGCGTGCACTCGCACACGAAGGCGGCGCGCGCGCAGGGCATGACGGACGCCGAGCACGCGGAGCTGATGCAGGTCGTCTCGCTCGCCGCGCGCACCAACCATCTCCTGACCGGACTGCAGGTGCCCGTGGACGAGGAGCTTCAGGCCTGAAGGGTCAGGCATGAAGGTCAGGCATGAGGGTCCGCGACGCCTCGGTCGCCACGGATGTCGTCGCCGCGCTCGACGGGCGGATCGACGGACGGATCGACGGACGGATCATCGGAAGGCGGATGCCGCGATGACCGCCTCGTGCACGAACCGGAGCTTCTCGATCGCACCCCGGTTCAGCACGAACGGATACGGATCGGGCAGACCCATGCTCCGGTTGAGCGCGTTCAGCATCACCGACAGGCCGATCCACAGCGAGATGACGGCGTCGAAGTCCTCGGCCGAGGCCGGTTCGCCGACGCCGACGCACGACGGCAGGCGCAGGTCTCGCACGGCGGCGACGTCCAGGTGCGTCTGCACGCCGAAGCTCTGCTGCGTCTCCAGCGTGTCGACGATGTGCAGGTAGTGCGCCCAGCTCTCGGCCCAGTCCTCCCAGGGGTGCATCGTGGCGTAGGCGCTGATGAACGTCTGCTGCCAGTCGGACGGAGCGCCGGACGCGTAATGCCGGGCGACCGCCGCGTCGTAGTCGTTCCGCTCGTCACCGAAGCGGGCGCGAAAGCGCGTCGCGAAGGTCGGGTCGGTCCGCACGAAGCGCTCCCAGAAGTAGTGCCCGGTCTCGTGGCGGAAGTGCCCCAGCAGCGTCCGGTAGCGCTCGCGCATGGCCAGCTGCATGCGGACGCGCGCGATCGCGTCGGCCTCGGCGAGGTTGATCGTGACGACGCCGTCCTCGTGCCCGGTGACGACCGGCTCCGGCACCGGTGTCGGGACCTCGAAGTGGGTGGCCGTGGTCCGGTCGGCCATGAAGCGGAACCCGAGCGGTGGCCCGGATGACGGTCCCCACGGCCTCGCCCCGTCGTCCGCCTCGGCGTCGAACGGCAGCCCGAGCTCGAGGAAGGTGAACAGGCAGCGCCGCTTGGCCTGCTCGAGCGCGCGCCAGAGCTCGAGGTTGCCCGCGACCGTCAAGTCGGGGATCACGCGGTTGAGTCGGCAGGCCACGCAGAACGGCTCGACCGGCGCCGCGAAGGCGTTCGGGGACGCACCGTCGTCGGCGACCATCCAGTTGCACACGCCGTGGCGCGCGCGGTTGGCGCACAGGTGGTGCAGGCCGCCGTCGTCGTCCCGCCACAGCGCTCCGGCGCGCTCGAACGGACGCAGGGTGCCGCTCGCGGGCGAGAAGCCGGTGAGTCGCCGGCAGCTCCGGCACGAGACGTTCTCGAAATGGAGCACCGGGGCCGCCGGGCAGGTGCAGCGAAAGAGCTTCATGGTGGAGGATCGTAGCGGCCGGGCCGTCACCGCGCTTGGCCCGTGTAGGATGGCGGTCCCCCCCGCCTTCCGCCCGCCCCGTCCATGCTCGACCAGACCCAGAGCCGTGTCTCCGCCACCAGCCCGGAGCCGGACACGACCGTCTCCGTCGCCGACGCCTTCGGGCTCGACGTCGAGCTGGAGGTCCCGGCGTACTCGGAGCCGGACGCGCGTGTGCCGGACCTCGATCCGGACTACCTGTTCGATCACCGCACGACGATGGCGATCCTCGCCGGGTTCGCCCGCGACTGGCGGGTGCTGGTGACCGGCTTTCACGGAACCGGCAAGTCCACGCACATCGAGCAGGTCGCGGCGCGATTGAACTGGCCGTGCCTCAGGATCAACCTCGACAGCCACGTCAGCCGCATCGACCTGATCGGCAAGGACGCGATCGTGCTGCAGGACGGCAAGCAGGTCACCGAGTTCCAGGACGGCATCCTGCCGTGGGCCTATCAGAGGAACGTGGCGCTGGTGTTCGACGAGTACGACGCCGGGCGCCCCGACGTCATGTTCGTGATCCAGCGGGTGCTCGAGTCGTCCGGACAGCTGACGCTCCTCGATCAGAGCCGCGTGCTGCGCCCGCACCCCGCCTTCCGCTTCTTCGCCACGGCCAACACGGTCGGGCTCGGCGACACCACCGGGCTCTACCACGGCACCCAGCAGATCAACCAGGCGCAGATGGACCGGTGGTCGATCACCACGATCCTGAACTACCTCCCCGCCGAGCACGAGGAGCGCATCGTGCTGGCGAAGGCCAGGCACCTGCAGGACGCCGCCGGCGAGACGCTGGTGCGGCGCATGGTGCAGCTGGCGAACCTGACGCGAAGCGCGTTCCGGAACGGCGATCTGGCCACCGTCATGAGTCCGCGCACGGTCATCACCTGGACGCAGAACCTGACCTTCTTCGACGACGTCGCGCTCGCCTTCGAGCTGGTGTTCCTGAACAAGTGCGATCCGGCCGAGCGCGCCTTGCTCGGCGAGCTCTACCAGCGGGTGTTCGGCGAGGAGCTCGCCGGATCCGAGGGCGGCTGAGGGCGCCGTGGGCGACGCCGACGGAGCGGTCGGCGACGCGGGCGCGTCGCTGCCGGATGACTCCCTGTCCGAGGGCCGCGTGCAGGACGGTGTCTCCGCCACCGACGGCGTGCGGCGCTCGAGCGCCGCGTGCGCGCGCGCCATCGCCCGCGACGCCACGATAGACATCACGTTCGAGCGCACCACGGGAGCGACAGCAGCCTGCGTCGCACGGGGCGGTGGCGGAGCTTCGCCCGCGAGAACCGAGGACGCGGACGAGGAAGCCGCGGGTACCGTGCTGCCCGGCATCGCCGACGACGCGACGGCGCGCGAGCGCGAGATATCGCGCGGCCGCAGCGACGCGATCGCGCTCCACCGCCAGCACCACGATGCCGGCACCCACTCCCGCCATCGCCCGCGGAGCGAGCTGTCGCGGCGGCTGCACGAGCTCGCCGAGCAGACGCGCGTGGAGATTCTCGGCGGGCGCGACTACGAGGGCATCGCGAGGAATCTCGACGCCGCGCTCGATGGTCGCTACGGCGCGTTGCTGGACGCCGTGCACGACGGCGCGGCAGCTCTCGCGACACGCGCGACGGCGCGGGCCGAGGGCGACGCGACGGACGCGAGCGCGCGCTCCGGGACGTTGTCGCCGCGGCTCGGAGTCGAGCACGCGCTGGCGCTGCACCTTCGCGAGCGACTGTCGGGACGCGCGCTGCCGTCGCGCGCGGCCGAGGCGCTCGGCGACTGGCGCGGATGGCTCGATGGCGAGGTCGACCGGCGATTCGATGCCGGTGCGTTCGACGTCACCGACCAGGCACGCTTCGCGCGTGAACTCGGTCGCTTGCTCCGCGCGCTGGAGCTCGACGACGGCGAGGACGGGGACGAGCCCGACGCGGACGAGCTCGACGCCCAGGACGACGAGGAGGACGCCGGCGAGGGGGACGAGGGCGAGAGCGACGACGGCGGGGAGTCCGCCGGGGAGTCCGCCGGGGACGAGGAGCGTGGCGATCCGCTCGACGAGAGCGACGCGGGCGAGGCCGACAGCGACGCGCCGGACGCCGGCGAGGAGCTTCCGGATCAGGCCGCCGGACAGCCGGGCGGCGAGTGGCGCTCGGCCGAGGGCGACGAGGTGCGCACGCGTCGCACCGACTACCACGTGTTCACGCGCGACTTCGACGAGGTCGTGCGCCCGCTCGATCTCTGCGGCGACGAGGAGCTGACGCGGCTCCGGCAGTCGCTCGATCAGCACCTCGGGGACCTGCAGCGCTCGGTCGGACGGTTCGCCAACCGGCTGCAGCGCGTGCTGATGGCCCAGCAGCGGCGGAGCTGGGAGTTCGATCTCGACGAGGGACAGCTCGACTGCTCGCGGCTCACCCGGGTGCTGCTCGATCCGCTGTCGCCGCTGACGTTCCGGCAGGAGCGCGAGACGCCGTTCCGCGACACCGTCGTGACGCTGCTGATCGACAACTCCGGATCGATGCACGGGCGCTCGATCCGGGTCGCCGCGGTCTGCGCCGACATCCTCTGCGCGGTGCTCGAGCGCTGCGGCGTCGCCACCGAGATCCTCGGGTTCACGACCGTCGCCTGGAAGGGCGGGCGGTCGCGCGAGCGCTGGGTGCGGGCCGGTTATCCACCGAGCCCGGGGCGTCTGAACGACCTCCGTCACATCGTCTACAAGTCGGCCGACGCGCCCTGGCGCCAGTCGCGCAGGAACCTCGGACTGATGATGAAGAAGGGGCTGCTGAAGGAGAACATCGATGGCGAGGCGCTCGAGTGGGCGCACTCGCGCCTGCTGCAGCGGCCCGAGCAGCGGCGCGTGCTGATGATGATCTCGGACGGGGCGCCGATCGACGACTCGACGCTGTCGACCAATGCCGGGCGCTTTCTCGAGCGGCACCTCCGCCACGTCATCGCGCACATCGAGCGCGTCGCCGAGGTCGAGCTGCTCGCCATCGGCATCGGGCACGACGTCGGCCAGTACTACGCCCGCGCGACCACGATCCACGACGTCGGTCAGCTCGCCGCCGTCATGTCGCGCGAGCTCGTCGCGCTGTTCGCCGAACCGGCCGCCGCGTCGCGGCGCTAGCGCCGCTCTCGCCGGCCGTGCCTCCCCCGGCCGTGCCTTCCTCCGGCCGGCCACGTGATCGACTTCCCCCGCAGACCGGACGCGACGTGGCGCACGTTCCGTCGCATCCGCCCTCCGGCATGTCGCCGTCGACGCCGCCATGGGCGGTGGAGAACGAGGACTGCCGGCATTCCCGGCGGTCCGGTGACGCCTGCCGCCGGAGCGCGGGCGAGGGAGCCGCTCTTGGAGGACGAACCGATCGACAGGCCACGGACGTCGAGCCGCGCGGAACCGCGACGGTGCGGCGAGCCCGTGCGCGCGGCCGGGTTCACCTTCGTCGAGCTGATGATCACGCTCGCCCTGCTCGCGCTGCTCGTCGACATGGCCGCCCCCAGCTTCGCCAACCTGATCGACGATCGACGGCAGACGGCGCTCTACAACCGCCTGGCGTCGGATCTGCGGCTCGCGCGTCTCGAGGCGATCAAGCGTGGCGGTGACGTCAGCGTCTGCGCGAGGGCCGGTGCGACGAGCTGCGGCGACGACTGGAGCGCAGGCTGGCTCGTGTTCACCGAGAAGAGTGCCGCCGAGGGCGGGAACGGCGGTGTGCTCGATGCCGACGAGCGGCTCGTCGCCAGCCGGCCGGCGGCCACCGACATCTCGATCGTGGCGACGGCGACGGTGCGGCCGGCCGGCGCCGAGTCCCGCTCCTTCATCCGCTTCGACGGACGCGGCCGTGCCGACTGGAGCGCCGGCACCTTCGTGCTGTGCGACGCACGCGGCGAGGGCGAGGCGCTCGGGCTGGTCGTCGGCGGTGCCGGCGGATTCCGCTCGGCCTACGAGCCGCCCGACGGCGACGGCGTGGTGCTCGACGCTCGCGGCAGCTCGGTGACGTGTTCTTCGTGAACGCGAGGCGGCCATGCGCGCCGATGCCGTGCCGGCAGCGCGGCGTCGGCCTGATCGAGGTGCTGGTCGCGCTGCTCGTGCTGGCGGTGGGCTTTCTCGCCTCCGGCCGCATGCAGGTGCAGTCGCTGCACGAGTCGCAGAGCGCCTACCACCGCTCGCAGGCCCGCCTGCTGCTCGACGACATGATGGATCGCATGCGCAACAACCCGCGCGGCGTCGAGGCCGGCGGCTACGACGCGAAGGACACCACCGCCACCGTCGACACCGACTGCGTCTCCCGCTTCTGCACGGGCGCCGAGCTCGCGGCGCACGATCTGCACGTGTGGGGTCGCTCGCTCGACCCCGGCAGCGGGCGCGCGGTGCTGCTGCCGCGCGGATCGGACGGCGCGGCGGCGCGCGGCAGCATCGAGGCACTCGGCGACGGCGTCTACCGAGTGGCGCTGAGCTGGGAGGCGCTGGTCGACGGTGCGCCGGTCGAGGAAACGGCGAGCGCGCTGTTCGTGCCGAGATCTCGACCATGAGTGCCCGGTCGGTCGATGCGGGGTTCTCGCTGGTCGAGCTGCTGGTCGCGATGGTGCTCGGCGTCCTGCTGATCGGCGGGGCCACGACGGTCTTCCGCGGCAACCTTCGCAGTGCCGAACTCGGCCAGTCGGTCGCGACCATGCAGGCGGGGGCGCGCTTCGCCCTCGACGAGATCGCTCGCGATCTCCGCGCGGCCGGCCATCGCGGCTGCACCAGCGGTGGCGGCCCCGGGGGGGCGGGCGCGCTGCTGCAGGTCGGCACGCCGAACGTGCCGCTCGACAGCGGCGACGCGGACGCGAGCGCGGTGTACGGGGCGCGCGTCGAGGCCGACGGCTGGAAACCCGCTCCGCCCCCCGGCTACACCCCTCCGACGGGCACGGCGGTACCGGTGGTCGGTAGCGACACCCTGCTCGTGCAGTACGGCGCCATGCCCGGCGAACCCTTGCTAGCCGACATGAGTGCACGAAACGGCGCACTGCGCGTGGCGGGCACGACGCGGGAACTCGAGGTCGACGACCTCGCGCTCGTCGCCGACTGCACCGGCGCGGACCTGTTCCGCATCGCCACCCGCACCGGCGGCGCCGGCGCGATCGACCTCGGCCCCGACCGGGCGCTCTCCCGTCGCTACTCGCTCGACGCGGTGTTTCCGCTGGGCATGCCGCACGTCATGCCGTTCGTCAGCGCGATCTACTTCGTCGGCGACACCGGACGCGTGACCCGGGCGGGCGACGTCGTCCGCTCGCTGTACGTGCAGACGTTTCCCTACGGCGCCGGTAACCCGCCGATCGAGCTGGTCGAAGGCGTCGAGCAACTGCAGCTCGCGTTCGGCGTGCGCGACGTCGCCGGCGACGTCCGCTTCGTCGCGGCGAACGACGCCGCCTTCGAGCCCGCGCGCGTCACCTCCGTGCGCGTCGGGCTGCTCGTCGCCTCGCTCGAGCGGCTCGAGGCGCCGGGATCGGCGCGGACGTTCTCCCTCGCCGGGCGCGATGTGGTGCCGGGCGGCACGCCAGGCGGAGCCGCATCGGTGTCCTACACCGACGACGGCCGTTTGCGGATGGCCTTCGAGCGAAGCGTCACGATCAGGAACCGCGCGCTCGCCGGACCGTCGTCGTGAGCGGTCGGCCGACGGGAGGCGTCGCGCGACGAGGCGTGCCGCGCGACGAACGCGGCGCGGCGCTGGTGATCGCCCTGGTGCTGGTGCTCGTCGGCACGCTGGTCGGGATAGCGGCCATGGAGACGAGCGGCATCGAGACCCGTCTGGTGGCCAACGAGGGGTTTCGCCTGAGCGCGTTTCGCGCGGCCGAGTCGGCCGCCGAGCGGGGGCTGTTCGACGTCGATCCCGGCACGCTCCCCGAGGACGCGCCCGTGACCCTCGTTCCCACGGTCGTCGATCCGCGCGTGTCCGTCGCGCTGATCGCCCGCGCCCAGGGTCAGAGCCTCAAGCTCGGCTTCTCCTCTCGGGTGCTCGTCAACACGCTCTACACGATCGAGGCCACCGCGACCATCGACGCCGTCGACGCGCGGCGCACTGTCGTGCAGGGCGCCGCCGTGCCGTCCGTCCCGTCCGCTCCGAGGTGATCCCGATGCCAACCCCGATCCCGATGCACACGATCCGCCGGCTGTTGCTCGCGGTCGTCTTCGTGCCGGCACTGTTCTGCCCGATCCTCGCGAGCGCCGACGACACCGAGGTGTTCTTCGCCAGTTCCTACGACAGCGAGAACCAGGACGCGAACGTCCTCTTCATGTTCGACATCTCCGGCTCGATGGGCCAGCTCGACGGCACGCCGTACCGACGCATCACCCGGCTCAAGCAGGCGATGCTCGAGCTCCTCGACGGGAGCGACGGCGTCAACATCGGCATCGGCGCGTTCAACGGGGGCGTGCAGGGCGGGGCGATCCTGTACCCGAGCGTCGACCCCGACAGCGACGCCTGTCCCGACGCCGGCTGCGGCGAGATCTCGCTTCGCGTGCCGGTCAGATCCCCCAGCGACGATGCCGAGCAGGCTCCCGACGGCCGGGTGTCGACCACGTCGGACACGCTCGAGCTGACGCGGGAGTCCGCGAACGTCGTCGAGGCGACCTACGCGCTCGGCTCCACGGACGACAACGCCGTCGAGCTCGACGGCGGCCTGATCGCCGATCCGTCGTCGCTGCCGCTGTTTCACGTGGCGACCTCGAGCGCGCCCGCGCGCATCGGCCTGCGCTTTCCCGACGTCGACGTTCCCGCCGGTGCGAACGTGGTGTCCGCCGAGATCCGGTTCCGGGCGCTCGGTGCCGCCAACGTCGGTCAGCAGGGCGCGACGATATCGCTGGACGGTTCGCTCGATGTCGTCACCGGCCTCGGTTCGCCGCCCTTCGCCGATACCGCCGGACGGCGCGTCGGGGACCGGCCACGCATCGGCACTCCGGTCGAATGGGACAGCATTCCGGTCGCCGCCACCGGCGGCGATCCGGTCGACTCGGTCGACATCGGATCGCTGATCGGCACGCGCGTGGCGCAATCGGACTGGGCTGCCGGCGACGCGCTCGCGTTGCTGCTGGAGATCTCCGGCCCGACGGCCGCGGACGCCGACAACCATCGCACGTTCAAGTCGCACGGGCACGGCACCGCACCCGTCCTGACCGTCAGGTACACCGCGGCGGCAGCGCCGGACAACCGTGTCGGCATCCGCTTCGCCGATGTCGCCGTGCCGCGCGGGGCGACCATCACGCATGCCGCGATCGAGTTCCTGCCCACGCGGGTCCAGAGCGAGGCGTCGGCGATGACCGTGCGGGGCGAGGGTACCGGCCACGCCCGTACCTTCAGCGACGTCACGAACGACATCAGCCGGCGCACGCCCACGAGCGCGGCGGTGCCGTGGTTGCCCGAGCCGTGGGACAACATCAACAGAGAGAACGCGACGAGCGACCTGACGACGATCGTGCAGGAGATCGTGAACCGTGCCGACTGGTGCGGCGGCAACGCGCTCGCCGTGCTGTTCGAGGGTAACGGGTTGCGCACGGCGAACGCGCGCGACGGCGGCATCTGGGATGCGCCGGCCCTGAGAGTCGGCTACGACGCGGGCTCGGTCGACTTCGCCACGACCTGCACGCACGAGCGCACGGTCGCGCGCGTCGCGGGTCCCGGCGACGACGGCGAGGAAAACGTCGCGAGCGACGCGAACGAGCTCGGCACGCCGGATCTCGATACCTCCCGCGACGCCGACGGGCGCATGATCGCGCTGCGCTTCGATGCCGTCGACGTCGCGCGCGGTGCCGCCGTCCAGAGCGCCTACCTGAAGCTCGCGAGCGCGGGCTCCGAGGGCGAGGCGAGCTTCGAGATAGGCGTCGCGCACGCGCCGGAACTGACCACGGCGTTCGATGGAGCGAACAGGGACATCGGCCGTCGCGCCGTGACGCCGGGCGTGACGACGTGGACGGCGCCCGTCGCGCTCGCCGGCGAGAGCGTGGTGTCGGTCGACATCGGCGCGCAGATCGAGAACGCCGTCGGCCAGGGCGGCTGGAATGCGGGAGACGCCCTGGTGGTGACTCTCCGCCAGAGCGCGGGCGACGGCTACCGGCGCTTTCGCGCGTACGAGAGCGGGGCGACCGCGGCGGCGCGGCTCGAGATCAACCACCGCGTGGAAGGCAGCGCGGTGGGTGGCGCGCGCCGAACGCTGCGGACCGCGCGCGACGAGATGGTCGAGATCGTCTCGGGGCTTCGTCAGCGTGGCGGCACGCCGCTGACCGACTCCTACTACGAGTCGGCCCTCTACATGCTCGGCCGACCGGTCGATTTCGGCAAGACCCGCGGAAGCGGCAAAAAGTCCGATCGCTACTACCGCACCTCGACGCCGCTCAGCTGGACGGGAGGCGAGCTCTACACGCCGCCCGACTGCGACCAGGTCGATCCCAACGCCGTCGCCTGCGTCGACGAGCGCGTGCCCGACGGGGCGATCTACAGCGCCCCCGTCGCCGGCAGCTGCCAGGCGAACCAGATCGTGCTCCTGTCCGACGGCTCGGCCACGACCGGCTCCGGCCGCTCGCGGATCGCGGACATGATCGGCGGGGGCGAGTGCGCCGTCCGGGACAACGCCAGGGAGGAATGCGGCATCGAGCTCTCGGAATGGCTGAAGGACGGCGACCCGTCGAGCTCGCGCGCGCCGATCATCACCCACACCGTGGGGTTCAACTTCTCCAACGACTTCCTGCGCGACCTCGCCGCGGCCGGCGGCGGGCGCTTCCAGGAGGCGAGTTCGGCGAGCGAGCTCGCCGGCGTGTTCCGGAACATCGTCGACGCGGCGGCGACGATCGACACCGGCTTCGTCGCGCCGGCCGCGACGGTCAGCCAGTTCAACCGCCTGGCCAACCGCAACGACGTCTACTTCGCGATGTTCCGCCCCTCGCTGACCACTCGCTGGGACGGCAACCTGAAACGCTACGAGATCAACAAGCCGCCCGGACAGGACGAGGCGATCCTGGTCGACGCCCTCGTGCAGCCCGCGATCGACGAGAGCAGCGGCGAGTTCGCGCCCGGGGCGAAGAGCTTCTGGACGGACGGGTTGGCCGACGGGGCGGACGTCGCCGCGGGCGGGGCGGCCCACGAGCTCGCGTTGCCGCGCACGCTCTACACTTACGAGGGTGCGCCGAGCGGGGCGGCGCCGCTGAGCGTGTTCGGCGTGGACAACGCGGCGATCGACGCGGCGGCGCTCGGCATCGATCCGGCCGGCGGCGAGTACCGTGCCCGGCTACTCGCCTGGGCGAGCGGCGTCGACGTGCTGGATGTCGACGGTGACGGCGACTTCACCGAGGTGCGCCACCAGATCGGCGACCCGATGCACTCCTCGCCGTTCGTGCTCAGCTACCCCGGCACCGAGGAGGGGGAGACGCGCTCGATCGTGTTCGTCGGTACCAACGAGGGCTTCCTGCACGCGATCGATGCCGAGGACGGCAGCGAGACGTTCGGCTTCATCCCGCCGGAACTGTTCGGCAACCTCGACGACTTCTTCGCCGACCGTGTCGTCGTGCGCGAGGCGGGCGAGCACGATCGTCCCTACGGGCTCGACGGCGAGATCGGCGGCTGGCACGAGGACCTCGATCGCGACGGCCTGGTCGACGTCGGCGAGAGCGCCTACCTCTACTTCGGCATGCGGCGCGGTGGCCGCAACTACTACGCGCTCGACGTCAGTGATCCGGACGCGCCCAGTCTCGCGTGGGTGATCCGCGGCGGCAGCGGCGATTTCGCCGAGCTGGGGCAGACCTGGTCGACCCCGGTCCACACCCGCGTGCGAGACGGTTCGGCGGAACGCGACGTGCTCGTGTTCGGCGCCGGATACGACGCCGGCGGCGACGCCCGCACGGTACGCGAACCGGCCACAGAGGACTCGGTCGGGCGCGGCCTGTTCGTCGTCGACGCGAAGACCGGCGATAGGCTGGCGCACGTCGGCCCCACGTTCCACAGCGACCTGGACTACTCGATCCCCTCGACCGTCTCGGTGGTCGACATCGATCTCGACGGCTTCGCCGACATGTTCTGGGTCGGCGACACCGGCGCGCGCGTCTGGCGCTTCGACATCGAGACCGGTGGCGACGGGACGCTCGCGGAGCGCATCCGTGGCAGCGTCGCGGCCGATCTCGGCAGCGTCGGCACGCTCGCGGCGCGACGCTTCCACTACCCGCCGGACGTGACCCTCGTGCAGGACGAGGACGGCACGGTGTTCATGAACGTCGGCATCGGCTCGGGTTGGCGTGCGCACCCGCTCGACACCACCGTCGAGGATCGCTTCTACATGCTGCGCACGACGGACTACTTCGGTCCCCCGCGCGACGACGACGGCAACGTCGCCTACCCGTCGGCGGTGACCGAGTCCGCGCTGTTCGACGCGAGCGCCGCGACCACGCGCACGGCGGGCGCGACGGAAGTCGAGAACGGCTGGTACCTGCGTTTCCCGTCGAACGGCGAGAAGGTGCTCGGGGCGGCGCTGACGGTCGACGGCCAGGTGCTGTTCACCAGCTACGTGCCGGAGGCGGAAGCGGAGACGAGCGACGGTTGCAGCGTCTCGGTCGGCGGCGGGCGGCTGTACGCGCTCGATGCGATCACCGCCGAGGCGGTGATCGACCTCGACGGGTCGATGGAGACCGAGACCGGGGACGACGCGCTGTCGTTCGACGATCGCTCGCGACGCCTGCGCGCGCCGGGCATCCCGGCGCCGATCAGCGTGCTGCTGCCCGAGAGCGCGAACCCTCGGGGCAGTGCCGAGATCACGCTCGACGTGCGTACCAAGGGCGAGCGGCTGGAGATGGACACGTTGCCTGCGGTCACGCGAACCCACTGGGCAGAGCACGCGGAATAGCGTTCGCGGCGAATGGCGGACGGGACGGCGGGCGGAGCGACCGGAGAAATTGACCGTACGGTCGATTCCGTGATCTGATCGGGCGGGTCGCCAGCCGTACGGAATCGCCCGTCATGTCGCCCACCGGTCACGAGCGCCTCTGCACCGATCTCCACCCGCCGCTCTCGTTGCACGAGGCACGGGTGGAGGCCGAGCGCTGCTACTTCTGTCACGACGCGCCGTGCGTCACCGCCTGCCCGACGGGCATCGACGTGCCGCTGTTCATCCGCCAGATCGCCACCGGTCGCGAGACCGGGGCGGGGCGGACGATCCTCGACGAGAACGTGTTCGGCGGCATGTGCGCGCGCGTCTGCCCGACCGAGACCTTGTGCGAGGAGGCCTGCGTGCGCAACACCGCCGAGGAGCGCCCCGTGCGCATCGGCGAGCTGCAGCGGCACGCGACCGACGCGCTGATGGCCACCGATCCCGCGCCGTTCACGCGGGCGAAGGCGACCGGCCGGCGTGTCGCCGTCGTCGGTGCCGGCCCCGCCGGACTCTCCTGCGCGCACCGGCTCGCCGTGCACGGTCACGATGTCGCCGTGTTCGACTCGCTGCCGAAGCCCGGCGGGCTCAACGAGTACGGCATCGCCGCCTACAAGGCGGTCGACGCGTTCGCGCAGCGCGAGATCGACTGGATCCTGTCGGTCGGCGGCATCGAGGTCACCCACGACACCGTGCTCGGCGTCGATGTCACGCTCGCCGATCTCGCCCGCGACTTCGACGCGGTGTTCCTCGGGCTCGGACTCGGCGCGACCAACGCGCTCGACGTCGACGGGGCGAATCTCGTCGGCGTCGAGGACGCGATCGACTTCATCGCGCGCCTGCGGCAGGCGGACGACGTCACCGCGCTCGATCCCGGGGAGCGGGTCGTCGTGATCGGCGGCGGCATGACCGCGATCGATGCCGCCGTGCAATCGAGGTTGCTCGGTGCCGAGGAGGTCACCGTCGCCTACCGTCGCGGCGAGGCGCGCATGAACGCGAGCGGCTACGAGCGGCAGCTCGCGCAGACCAGCGGCGTGTCGATCCGCACGCACCTGTCCCCGGCGCGCGTGCTCGGGGAGGACGGGCGGGTGACGGGCGTCGAGCTCGATCGGATGGAGGAGCGCGACGGCGCGCTCGCGAGCACGGGCGAGACGCTGACGATCCCGTGCGATCGCGTCCTGAAGGCGATCGGTCAGCTGTTCGTGCCTTACCCGCACGGCGAACCGCTCGCGCTCGACGGGCGCCGTCTCGCCGTCGACGGCGAGCGTCGCACGAGCGATCCGCGCGTCTGGGCCGGCGGCGACTGCGCGGCCACCGGCGAGGACCTGACCGTCGCCGCCGTGCAGGACGGCAAGCTCGCCGCCGAGTCGATCCACCGCACGCTGTCGGCCTGATCGAGTGCTACGGCCCGGCCTGGCCCGCGCGCTGCGTCCGCGCCGATCTCGCCTGGCCTCGCCTCGCTCGCCCCGTCCGCCCCGGCCCCGCCATCTACCGCACCCGCCCCCGGAGACCGTCATGGCCGACCTGACCACCGACTTCATCGGCATCCGTTCGCCGAACCCGTTCTGGCTCGCCTCGGCACCGCCGACCGACAAGGAATACAACGTCGTGCGCGCCTTCGAGGCGGGCTGGGGCGGCGTCGTCTGGAAGACGCTCGGCGAGGCCGGCCCGCCCGTCGTCAACGTCAACGGCCCGCGCTACGGCGCGGTGCACGCCAAGGACCGGACGCTGATCGGCTTGAACAACATCGAGCTGATCACCGACCGGCCGCTCGAGACGAACCTCGAGGAGATCCGCCGCGTCAAGCGCGACTGGCCCGACCGGGCGATGATCGTGTCGCTGATGGTGCCGTGCGAGGAGCAGCACTGGAAGGACATCCTCGCCCGCGTCGAGGACACCGGGGCCGACGCCGTCGAGCTGAACTTCGGCTGCCCGCACGGCATGAGCGAGCGTGGCATGGGCTCGGCGGTCGGGCAGGTGCCGGAGTACATCGAGATGGTCACCGGCTGGTGCAAGCAGCACTCGCGCCTGCCGGTCATCGTCAAGCTGACGCCGAACATCACCGACATCCGGGCGCCCGCGCGGGCGGCGAAGGCCGGCGGGGCCGACGCGGTGTCGCTGATCAACACGATCAACTCGATCGTCTCGGTCGATCTGGAGCACATGGCGCCCGAGCCGCGCATCGGCAGCCAGGGCTCGCACGGCGGCTACTGCGGACCGGCGGTCAAGCCGATCGCGCTGAACATGGTCGCCGAGATCGCCCGCGACGCCGAAACGCGCGGTCTGCCGATCTCGGGGATAGGCGGGGTCACGACGTGGCGCGACGCGGCCGAGTTCATGGCGCTCGGTGCGGGTACCGTGCAGGTCTGCACCGCGGCGATGACCTACGGCTTCCGGGTCGTCGAGGAGATGAAGCGCGGGCTGTCGGACTGGATGGACGAGGCCGGTCACGCGCGCGTGGCGGACGTGGTCGGGCGCGCGACGCCGAACGTCACCGACTGGCAGCACCTGAACCTGAACTACGTCACCAAGGCGCGCATCGACCAGGATCTCTGCATCTCCTGCGGACGCTGCCACGTCGTCTGCGAGGACACCTCGCACCAGGCGATCACCCGCGAGGTCGACGGCGTGCGCCGCTTCGAGGTCATCGACGAGGAGTGCGTCGGCTGCAACCTCTGCGTCAGCGTCTGCCCGGTCGAGGACTGCATCGCGATGGTCTCGATCGAGGGGGAGACCGACCCGCGCACCGGGCGCGCCGTGACCGGCGACTACGCCGACTGGACGACCCACCCGAACAACCCGTCGCGCGTGCCCGAGGAGGCCTGAGGCGGGCGGACGGTCGGCACGGGGGGCAGGCACGGGCCGCACCGTCGGCAAGGGCGAAGATCATTCCCGAGCGAAACCGGCGGGCGCGTGCGGCGAGGGTGACAGGAACGGTCGCAGTGCCTCGTGCCAGCGGGCGCGCTTCGTCGCCGGGTCCAGCGCGGCGTAGGCCGGACTGGTCGACGGCAGGGTCGCCAGCGCGATGTCGGGACGCTCGCGTTCGACGGCCCCGGCGAGGTGGCGGCGGTAGAGCTTCGCGGCGGTCTGCCCGTTGAAGGCGATCAGCGCGAGCTCCGGATGGCGGGCGCAGAGTGCCGGCACGTCGTTGCAACGTTCGCTGCCGCGGCGTATCGCCGAGTCCAGGCTGCCCGGGCGCTCGCACTCGGCGAGCACGTCCCACAGGGCGACGCCGCTCTCGACGAGTCTCGCGATGCGGCGCTCGTAGGGGATCCGGGGGGCGGGCGCGCCGGGGTCGTTCGCGGTGAAATGGTCGGTGCCGGCCTTGCGTCTTGCACCGGCATCGACCGGATGAACCGCCGGCGATCCGAGCAGCGCGAGCACGATCGGCCAGAACGCGTTTCGCGGGTGGGCGTAGTAGCGGGCGGCCTCGAGCGACGCGACCCCGGGCATGCTGCCGAGAATCAGCACGCGTGCCCGCTCGCCCTCGATCGGAGGAAAGGAGCGTGCGTGCGCGTTCACGCGTTCGCCCCGTCATCGCTTGCCGGCAGGCTCCCCGTGACGTCCTCCGGGGCGAGCCCCCGCGTCAGCAGAAGTTTCAGCGTGCGCTCGGCGCCGGCGTGCAACGCGTCCTCGTCGCCGTCGTGCAAGGCGTCGATCTGCGGGGCGAAGTCGGCGTAGTGCTGGGTGACCGCCCAGATCGTGAACACGAGGTGCAGCGGTTCGATTGGCGCGAGGCGTCCCGCATCGATCCAGGCTCGTATGACGGCGCACTTGCGGTTCACCTGCTCGGCGAGCTCGATGCGGAGGAACGACTGGATCGTCTGCGCGCCCTGCAGGATCTCGTTGGCGAACAGTCGCGAGGCGAGCGGCGCCTCGCGTGACAGGCGGAGCTTGGCGGCAGCGTAGCGCCAGATCTCCTCGATCGGCTCGCCCGCCGGGTCGAGCCCTTCCAGCGGCTCGAGCCACAGCGCGAGCGTGCGCTCGAGCACCGCGGCGTGAATGTCGCGCTTCGTCCGGAAGTAGTACAGGACGTTGGGCTTGGACATGCCGGCGCCGCTCGCGATGCGATCGATCGTCGCGCCGTGGAACCCGAGCACCGAGAACACCTCGAGCGCGGCGTCGAGAATGCGCTCCTCGTTGCGCCGCTGGATGCGCGTGCGCGGCCTGCTCGTCCCGGGCTCGATACCGATCTTCATCGCCTGCGTTCCTCGCCGGTGGGTGCGGCGCCCGCACGAGCCCGGCCCGGCGACCCGACCCGAAGACTCGCCTCGGGGTCGGCGTCGGCGTACCGGTTCCGATGTCCGGGCGCCGTTGTTGACCGGATGGTCAGGTTACGATAGCTTCCGGGCGTGTTCCAGTCACGCGTCGCCGGCGATCGGATGCCCGGACGTCGGCTCCCGGCGCGTCGTATCCGAGACGGCAGGCGAATGATCGAGAATCTCATCGGTGGCGAGCGTCGCGCGAGCGCCAGCGGTCGCACCCAACCTGTCTGCAACCCCGCCACCGGCGAGGCGATCGACGAGCTCGGCCTGTCCAGCGCGGACGAGGTGGGGCGCGCCGTCGCGGTCGCGCGCGACGCCTTTCCGGCCTGGTCGCGACTGCCGCCGATGAAGCGCGCGGCGATCATGTTCCGCTTCAACGAGCTGCTCGGCCAGCGCGCCGACGACGTCGCCCGCGAGATCTCCCGCGAGCACGGCAAGACGCACGCCGACGCGCTCGGCGAGGTGCAGCGCGGCAAGGAGGTGGTCGAGTTCTGCTGCGGCATCCCCCAGCTCCTGAAGGGCGAGTTCTCGAAGAACGTCGGCCCCGAGATCGACTCGTGGAGCGATCGTCAGGCGCTCGGTGTCTGCGCCGGCATCACCCCGTTCAACTTCCCCGCGATGGTGCCCCTCTGGATGTACCCGGTCGCGATCGCCTGCGGCAACACCTTCGTGCTGAAGCCTTCCGAACGCGATCCGTCGGCGGTCATGCTGGTCGCCGAGCTCCTGCACGAGGCGGGCTTGCCGCCGGGCGTGCTGAACGTCGTGCACGGCGACAAGGAGGCGGTCGACGCGCTGCTCGATCACCCGGACGTCGCCGCCGTCAGCTTCGTCGGCTCGACCCCGATCGCCGAGTACGTCTACCGCCGCGGTACCGAGGCGGGCAAGCGCGTGCAGGCGCTCGGCGGCGCCAAGAACCACATGATCGTCATGCCCGACGCCGACATGGATCAGGCCGTCGACGCGCTGATGGGGGCGGGCTACGGCTCGGCGGGCGAGCGCTGCATGGCGGTCTCGGTGGCCGTCCCGGTCGGCGAGGACACCGCCGACCGGCTCGTCGAGAAGCTCCGCCCGCGGGTCGAGTCGCTGAAGATCGGCCCCTCCGACGACGAGGCGGCCGAGATGGGGCCGGTCATCACGCAGGCGGCCAAGGAGCGGATCACCGACTTGATCGACGCGGGCGTCGAGGCCGGTGCCGAGCTCGTCGTCGACGGGCGCGACCTCTCGCTGCAGGGTTACGAGGGCGGCTACTTCCTCGGCGGCAGCCTGTTCGATCGGGTCACGACCGACATGCGCATCTACAGGGAGGAGATATTCGGGCCGGTGCTGTCGGTCGTGCGCGCGGCCGACTACGACGCGGCCGTGACGATGATCGACGAGCACGAGTACGGCAACGGCACCGCGATCTTCACGCGTGACGGCGACGCCGCGCGCGCCTTCGCCGACCGCATCCAGGTCGGCATGGTCGGCATCAACGTGCCGATCCCGGTGCCGGTGGCGTATCACAGCTTCGGCGGATGGAAGCGCTCGCTGTTCGGTGACCATGCGATCTACGGGCCCGAGGGCGTGCATTTCTACACACGGCTCAAGACCGTCACGAGTCGCTGGCCGACCGGCATCCGCGAGGGCGCGGTGTTCACGTTCCCCACCTGAGGAGAGGGCAGGGACGACGAGCCCGGCGAGCGCCCGTCGATCGCGAGCGAGCCGACTTCGTATCGGGACTTGTCCGACTCGCGATCGCTCCGGCCTTCACCCGTTCCGACCGCCACTCCGGAGCCGGCCGACCGACCGACGGCCACCAAGCCAACCGCCAGCGAGAGACCCACGTCATGCCGATCACGAGCAACCTGCAGATCAACGGCGAGCGGCTCTGGGAGTCGCTCATGGCGATGGCCGAGATCGGTCCCGGGATCGCCGGCGGCAACGACCGCCAGACGCTGACCGACGAGGACGCGCGCGGCCGCGAGCTGTTCCGCCGCTGGTGCGACGAGGCCGGCTGCACGATGGGCGTCGACCGGATGGGCACGATGTTCGCCCGCCGCGAAGGTAGCGATCCCGACGCCCTGCCGGTCTACGTCGGCAGCCATCTCGACACCCAGCCGACCGGTGGCAAGTACGACGGCGTGCTCGGCGTGCTCGGCGGACTCGAGATCGTCCGTCGCCTCAACGACGACGGCATCCGCACGAAGCGCCCGATCGTGGTCGTCAACTTCACCAACGAGGAGGGCACGCGCTTCGCCCCGGCGATGGTCGCCTCGGGGGTCTTCGCGGGCATCCACACGCTCGACTGGGCCCACGCGCGGGAGGACGCCGAGGGGCGGACGCTCGGCGACGAGCTCGAGCGCATCGGCTACGCCGGCGACGAGGAAGTCGGTGCGCGGAGGATGCACGCGTTCTTCGAGCTGCACATCGAGCAGGGTCCGATCCTCGAGAAGGAGGGCCGGGACATCGGCGTCGTGACCCACGGGCAGGGGCTGAACTGGCTGCAGGTGACCCTGACCGGCAAGGAGAGCCACACCGGCTCGACGCCGATGCCGATGCGGGTCAACGCGGGCCTCGGCATGGCGCGCATGACCGTGCTGGTCGACGAGATCGCGCTGTCGCACGCGCCGCTCGCGGTCGGCGCCATCGGCCAGTGCGACGTCTACCCGAACTCACGCAACATCATCCCCGGGAAGTGTGTGTTCACGGTCGACTTTCGCCACCCCGACAAGGCCGTCATCGACGACATGGAGACGCGTTTCCGGGAGGGCGCGGCCGCCATCGCCGAGGACATCGGCCTCGGCATGGAGATCGAGCAGGTCGGCGGGTTCGATCCGGTCGAGTTCGACGCGGATTGCGTGCGTGCCGTGCGCGACGCCGCCGAGCGGCTCGGCTACTCCCACACCGATCTCGTCTCCGGCGCCGGTCACGACGCCTGCTGGATCAACCGCGTGGCCCCGACCGCGATGGTCATGTGCCCCTGCGTCGACGGGCTGTCGCACAACGAGGCCGAGGAGATCTCCCCGGAATGGGCGAGCGCCGGCACCAATGTCCTGTTCCACGCCGTCGTCGAGACCGCGGGTATCGTCGATTGAGCGACCGAGTCTTCACCGAGGGAACCGTCGAACCATGAGCACCGTCATCAAGGGTGGCACCGTCGTCACCGCCGAACGCTCGTTCGCGAGCGACGTCCTGATCGAGAACGGCACGATCGTCGACGTCGGGCCGGATCTCTCGGGCGACGACACGCTCGACGCGGACGGCTGCTACGTCATGCCGGGCGGGATCGACCCGCACACCCATCTCGAGATGCCGTTCATGGGCACCTACTCGACCGACGACTTCGAGTCCGGCACGCGCGCGGCGCTCTCCGGGGGCACCACCACCGTCGTCGACTTCTGCCTGCCTGCTCCCGGCCAGTCGCTCCTCGAGGCGCGGCAGATGTGGAACAACAAGACGTCGAAGGCGTCGTGCGACTTCTCCTTCCACATGGCGATCACCTGGTGGAGCGAGCAGGTGTTCGACGAGATGGCGCAGGTCGTCGACTCCGGCATCAACACGTTCAAGCACTTCATGGCCTACAAGGGCGCGCTGATGGTCGACGACGAGGAGATGTACGCCTCGTTCCGCCGCTGCGCCGCGCTCGGGGCGATGCCGCTCGTGCACGCCGAGAACGGCGACGTGGTCGCCGAGCTGCAGCGCACGCTGATGGAGGAGGGCAACACCGGCCCCGAGGCCCATGCCTACTCGCGTCCGCCGCAGGTGGAGGGGGAGGCGGCGAACCGCGCCATCATGATCGCCGACATGGCGGGCGTGCCGCTGTACGTCGTGCACGTCTCCTGCGAGGAGGCGCACGAGGCGATCCGCCGCGCCCGCCAGAACGGCAAGCGCGTCTACGGCGAGCCGCTCGTGCAGCACCTGACGCTCGACGAGTCCGAGTACGCCCACTCCGACTGGGACCATGCCGCCCGCCGGGTCATGTCGCCGCCGTTCCGCGACAAGCGCCACCAGGACGGGCTCTGGGCGGGGCTCGCCGCCGGCAGCCTGCAGGTCGTCGCGACCGACCATTGCGCGTTCTCGACGGAGCAGAAGCGCATGGGCGTCGGGGATTTCACCAGGATCCCGAACGGCACCGGCGGGCTCGAGGACCGCATGCCGGTGCTCTGGACGCGCGGCGTGACGACGGGGCGCCTGACGATGAACGAGTTCGTCGCGGTCACCTCGACGAACATCGCGCGCATCCTGAACCTGTACCCGAGGAAGGGCGCGGTCGCGCGCGGCGCCGATGCCGACCTGGTCGTCTGGGACCCGGAGCGCGCGAAGACGGTGAGCGCGGCGACCCAGCAGTCGGCGATCGACTACAACGTGTTCGAGGGGTTCGAGCTGAAGGGCCTGCCGCGCTTCACGCTGACGCGCGGCAAGGTCGCCGTCCGCGAGAGCGAGGTGAACGCGGAGGAGGGACACGGCAAGTTCGTGCCGCGCGAGGCGTACCCGGCGGTCAACCGCGCGCTGTCGACCTGGAAGGCGCTCAGCGCGCCGCGCCCGGTGCAGCGCGATCCGTCGAAGATGCCGGCCGGTGTCTGACGTTCCGGCCCGCCGGTGAGCGAGCGGTGAGCGACATGGCCACGGAAGGCGCCTCCGCCATGACGACGGACGCGGACGACGAGCCGGTCATCGAGATCGACGACCTGTCGCTCGAGTTCCGCACGGCCGACGGCCCGGTGCACGCGTTGTCGGGTATCGACCTCGATGTGCGTCGCGGCGACTTCGTCTCGTTCATCGGTCCGTCCGGCTGCGGCAAGACGACGCTGCTGCGCGTCATCGCCGATCTGGAACGGGCGACGTCGGGCGCCATCCGGGTCAACGGCGAGACGCCCGAGGCCGCGCGCCTCGCCCGCGCCTACGGCTACGTGTTCCAGGCGGCGTCGCTGTACCCGTGGCGGAACATCGAGAGGAACGTCGCCCTGCCGCTGGAGATCATGGGACTCGACGCGGCCGAGCGCGCGCGCCGGGTGGCGGCGAACCTCGCGCTGGTCGACCTCGCCGGGTTCGGCCGGAAGTACCCGTGGCAGCTCTCCGGCGGCATGCAGCAGCGCGCGTCGATCGCCCGCGCGCTCGCCGTGGAACCCGAGCTCCTGCTGATGGACGAGCCGTTCGGCGCGCTCGACGAGATCGTGCGCGATCACCTGAACGAGCAGCTCCTCGCGCTGTGGCGGCGGACGGGCAAGACGATCGTGTTCGTCACCCACTCGATCCCCGAGGCGGTGTACCTGTCGACGCGCATCGTCGTCATGTCGCCGCGTCCGGGTCGCATCCACGAGATCATCGACAGCGACCTGCCGGCCGAGCGTCCGCTCGACATCCGCGAGACGCCCGGGTTCATCGCGCTCGCCAACCGGGTGCGCGACGGGTTGCGGGCCGGCGACGTCGCGAGTGCCTGAGCCATGAGGCGTCGCGCGCTCGACTCCGTCGTGCCGGTGCTCGTCGTGCTGCTCGCGATCGTCGCGCTGTGGTACGTGGCCGCCGCCGCGATGAACCTCGCCTGGGCGCGCGACAGCGCGGCCCGTGCGGGGAGCGACGTGCCGTTCGGCGCGCTCGTCGCGGGCACGATGTCGCAGGAGCGCCCGGTGCTGCCGGCGCCCCATCAGGTCGCCGCCGAGGTCGTCGACACGACCTTCGGCAAGAAGATCACCTCCAAGCGGAGTCTCGTCTATCACGCGGGCATCACGCTGTCCTCGGCGCTGCTCGGGTTCGCGCTCGGTACGCTGCTCGGCGTCGCGCTCGCCATCGCGATCGTGCACAGCCGGGCGCTCGAGGCGAGCCTGATGCCGTGGATCGTCGCCTCGCAGACAATCCCGATCCTCGCGATCGCGCCGATGATCATCGTCGTGCTGAACGCCGTCGGCGTGCAGGGGCTCCTGCCCAAGGCGTTTATCTCGATGTACCTCGCGTTCTTCCCGGTCGCCGTCGGCATGGTCAAGGGCCTGACCTCGCCCGAGCGGAGCCATCTCGACCTGATGCGCACCTACAGCGCGTCGGCCACCCAGACGCTGTTCAGGCTCCGGCTGCCGGCCTCGCTCCCCTACCTGTTCACGAGCATGAAGGTGGCCGTGGCGATCGCGCTGGTCGGGGCGATCGTCGCCGAGCTCCCGACCGGTGCCGTCGCGGGCCTCGGCGCGCGCCTGCTGGCCGGTTCCTACTACGGGCAGACGATCCAGATCTGGTCGGCGCTGGTGGTCGCCTCGGCGCTCGCGGCCCTGCTGGTCGTCGCGATCGACCTGACGGGCCGACTCGTCGACCGTCGCCTGGGGCTCTCGCGATGAACGGGCGCGCCCGACCGATGGAGCGCGTGCTGCTGACGCTCGCGGGCGTGCTCGGAGTCGCTAGCCTGCTCGGCGCGGCGCTCGGGCTCACCTACGGGGGCGCGCTCTACGCGCTGGCGTTCGGGAACCCCGTCGCGGCGTCGGGGGCGGGCGTCGCGTCACTCCTCGCCGCCGGTCTCGCGCTCGCCTTCGCCGCGCTCGCCGGGCTCGGGATAGCGCCCTGGTCGCGCCCGTTCGCCGCCACCCTGCTCGGCGTCGCCTCGTCGCTCGTCGCCTGGCGGCTGTTCGCGGCGCTCGGGGCCGGACCCGACGGCTCGGACGGTGTCGGGGTCGTCTGGTGGCTGCAGGTCGTCGCGGCCTGGCTCCTCGCCTGGGCGACGGTCGAGCAGCTCGCCGCGATCGAGCCCGTCGCCGCGTTCGCCCGCACCGCGCTGCGCGTCCTCGTGCCGCTGGTGTTCGGCGTCTGGCTGCTGCTCCTGTGGGAGTTCGTCACGCGCGGGCTCGGCGTGCCGCAGGTGCTCCTGCCGGCGCCGTCGCTGATCGCCGAACGTTTCGCGAGCTCGACCTCGATCCTCTGGGCGGACTTCCGCCAGACCTTCCTGAAGGCGGTGCTGATCGGCTACGCGCTCGGCTGTGGCGCGGGCTTCACCGCGGCGATCCTGATCGACCGCTCGCCGTTCCTCAAGCGCGGGCTGCTGCCGATCGGCAACCTCGTCTCGGCGCTGCCGATCGTCGGCGTCGCGCCCATCATGGTCATGTGGTTCGGGTTCGACTGGCCGTCCAAGGCCGCCGTCGTCGTCGTCATGACGTTCTTCCCGATGCTGGTCAATACCGTCTCCGGACTGGCCGCGGCGAGCCCGATGCAGCGCGACCTGATGCGTACCTACGCGGCGAGCTACCGGCAGGACCTGTTCAAGCTGCGCCTGCCGGAGGCGATGCCGTTCGTGTTCAACGCGCTGAAGATCAACTCCACGCTCGCACTGATCGGGGCGATCGTCGCGGAGTTCTTCGGCACGCCGACGGTCGGCATGGGGTTCCGCATCTCGACCGAGGTCGGGCGCATGAACGTCGACATGGTCTGGGCCGAGATCGCCGTGGCCGCCGTCGCCGGCTCCGCCTTCTACGCGCTGATCGCGCTGGTCGAGCGCCGCGTGACCTTCTGGCACCCGTCCTCGCGCGCGGCGCCCGGACGCTGACCGGCGGCGCCATCCGCCACCGACACCAACCGACGCGGGCCCGCCCGGGCGCGCGAGACACCGAGGGAGTACCGCAACGATGAACAAGACGACGATCGGGACGCTGACGGGAGCGGTGCTGCTCGCCGCGGCGGCGCAGTCCGCACACGCCGCCGACGAGGTGACGCTGCAGCTCAAGTGGGTCACGCAGGGGCAGTTCGCGGGCTACTACGTGGCGAAGGACAAGGGCTTCTACGACGAGGCCGATCTCGACGTGACGATCAAGCCGGGCGGTCCCGATATCGCCCCGCCGCAGGTCATCGCGGGCGGCGGCGCCGACGTCGTCGTCGACTGGATGCCGTCCGCGCTCGCCAGTCGCGAGAAGGGCGTGCCGCTCGTCAACATCGCCCAGCCGTTCAAGCGCTCGGGCATGATGCTGACCTGTCTCAAGGAGACCGGCATCAGCTCCCCGGAGGACTTCCGCGGACGCACCCTGGGGGTCTGGTTCTTCGGCAACGAGTACCCCTTCCTGTCGTGGATGAGCAAGCTCGGCATCCCGACCGAGGGCGGGCCCGACGGCATCACGGTGCTCAAGCAGGGGTTCAACGTCGATCCGCTCCTGCAGAAGCAGGCCGACTGCATCTCGACGATGACCTACAACGAGTACTGGCAGGTCATCGACGCCGGGCTCTCCGAGGACGATCTCGTGGTTTTCAAGTACGAGGATCAAGGGGTCTCGACGATGGAGGACGGGCTCTACGTGCTCGAGGAGAACCTCGCCGACGAGGCCTTCGTCGAGCGCATGGCGCGTTTCGTCACCGCTTCCATGAAGGGCTGGGAGTACGCGCGCGAGAATCCCGAGGAGGCCGCCGAGATCGTGCTCGAGAACGACGCGACCGGCGCCCAGACCGAGAAGCACCAGATTCGCATGGTCAGCGAGATCAACAAGCTGACCGAAGGCTCGGACGGCGTGCTCGACGAGGGCGACTACCAGCGCACCGTCGACACCCTGCTCGGTGGCGGCTCCGATCCGGTCATCAGCGAGGCGCCGGAAGGGGCCTGGTCGCACGCCGTGACGGACAAGGCGGCCTCGATGTAGTCCGCGAGCCCGGTGCTCGCCCGCACGAGGCGGGTACCGGGCCGTGTTCGTCGACGAGATCGATCGCTCGTCGAGACCGCGCGGCGGCCGCCGCAGGCGTAGAATCCGCCGGCCCGTCACCGCCGTCCCCGACCCATGTCGCGCGATCCGTCGTCCCTTCCCGCGCCCGATCGCGCCGTCGCGTCCGCGCGCACCGGCGAGGCCGTGCCCGACGTGCCGTCGCCGCGCATGGGTCTGGTCGTCGCGATCCTCGTGCTCGCCTCGAGCACCAGCATCATGTCGACCGACATGTACGCGCCGAGCCTGCCGGACCTGACGGCCTGGTTCGACACGACGCCGACGCTGATGCAACTGACGATCAGCCTGAACATGCTCGCGTTCGGGCTCGCGCAGCTCGTGCACGGGCCGCTGTCCGATCGCTTCGGACGCCGCCCGGTGATGCTCGTCTCGCTGGTCGGCGTGGCCGTGCTGAGCATCGCCTGCGCGTTCTCGCAGACGATCGGGCAGCTGCTCGCCGCGCGCATCCTGCTCGGCATCGCCGCGGCGGCCGAGGCGGTGCTCGGGCTCGCGATCCTGAAGGATCTCTACGACGAGCGGCAGCAGGTCAAGGCGCTCGCCCTGCTCGGCATGGTGATCGCTGCGGCGCCGGCCGCGGCGCCGATCCTCGGCGGCTACCTGCACGTCGCGTTCGGCTGGCAGAGCAACTTCGCCGTGATCGCCCTGATGGCGCTGCTCGCGTTCGTGATCGTCGCGCTCAAGCTGCCGGAGTCGGCGACGCCCGACCTGCGCGCGCTCGAGCCGCGACGCGTGTTCGGCGGCTACGCGCGCCTGCTCCGCAACGCCGACTTCGTCTCGCACTCGGCGATGCTCGGGATCGCTCTCGGCCTGGTACTGGGCTTCGTCACGGCCGCCCCGTTCGTGCTCATCGAGCACCTCGGCGTCGCGACCGAGCGCTTCGGCTTCTACCAGGCGAGCATCGTGCTCGCCTTCTTCCTCGGCAGCGTGCTCGCCTCGCAGCTGGCCGATCGGCGGATCGGCGAGCGCATGCTCGGGTTCGGCGTCGTGCTGATCGCGGTGGGCTCGCTCGTGCTCGCGGTCGTCGTGTTCGGTGGTTTCCTGTCGCCGCTGACGTTCGCGGCGAGCTATTCGATCATGACCTTCGGCATGGGCCCGGTGTTCGCCGTCGCGCCGAGCCGGGCGCTGCGCTCGATCGACGGGCAGTCGGGAACGGCGTCGGCGCTGCTGAGCGGCATCGAGCAGATCATGGCGGGCGCCGTCGCGGTCACGGTGAGTCTCCTGCACGACGAGACCGCGCGCTCGCTGGCGTGGCTGGCGCTCGCGCTCGCCCTGGCGCTGGTGACGCTGCTCCGCGCGGCGCGCGCGCGCGCGCGGCGAACCGCCGTGCTCGCGTGACGCCGTTCACGACGCGGGAAGGCGCTCGCCCGCCGGTGTGAGTCGGTTCGCTCGGCGGGGAGGCGGGGCCTCCGGGCGAGCTCCGAGGGGACGATCCATGCGGGAATCCTGACAACGCCGCGATCCGGCCGGATTTCTCGATGAATCGACGTCTTCCGCCCGGCGGGTCCCGCCGCACGTTCCTGCCGCCTTCGGACTGGACGCTGGCGATCGGTGCGCTGCTGGTGCTGTCGCTGCTGGCGGTGCTGCTGTTGCTGGCCGACCGGACGCCTCCGGCCGGAACGCTGGGCGACGCGGCGCCCGCGACCGGCGAACCCGCGGTCGACGAGCCCGCGGTCGGCGCGGCGAGCACCGACGAGCGAGCCCTGCCCGAGCCCACGCTGACCAGCAGCGTCACCGAGATCGATTTCGGCACCCTGCCGCTCGGCGAGCGCGCGACGCGTCGGCTGGTGCTGACCAACAACGCGCTCGACGAGACGACGATCACCCTCTCGTCCACCTGGCTCAGCGAACCGGACGCGCTCGAGTTCACGAGCGACTTCGACGGACCCGTCAGCGTGCCCGCCGGCGACTCGATCGCCATCGAGCTGACGTTCACCCCCGCCGAGGCCGGGCATCGCACCGGTGCGCTCTACGTGTCGCACGACGGCGCGACCACGCTCGACATCTTCTCCCTGGGCGGCAACGGCTCGCTGCCGCTCGGCGAGCGCATGTTCCAGCTGCGGGCGAAGCCGTCCGGTGGCGACGGCGCGCCGCGGTTCGGCAAGAGCACGCTCGGCAACCTCGATACCGTCAAGCCCACCTCGCTGCAGTTCGGCCCCGACGGGCGCCTCTACGTCGCCGACATGCTCGGCCTGATCAAGATCTACGACGTCGAGCGCGCGGGCGACAACGACTACCATGTCACCGCGGTCGAGACGATCGACGCGATCCGCGACATTCCCAATCACGACGACGACGGCAAGCGCAACCCGCGGATCGGCAAGCGACTCGTCACGGGGCTGCTCGTGACCGGCACGGCGAGCGATCCGGTCATCTACGTGAACTCGAGCGATCCGCGCATCGGCGGTGGTCCCTCGCATACCGAGACCCATCTCGACACCAACTCCGGCATCCTCTCGCGCCTCGTGCGCGACGCCGACGGCGAGGGCTGGACGAAGCTCGATCTGGTGCGCGGCCTGCCACGCTCGGAGGAGAACCATCACGTCAACGGCCTCGCGCTCGACGAGGCGACCAACCGCCTCTACGTCAGCGCCGGCGGCAACACCAACATGGGAGCGCCGTCGGACAACTTCGCCGGGCTGCCCGAGTACGCGCTGAGCGCGGCCATCCTCGAGATCGACCTCGGACGCATCGGCGACAAGACCTATGACCTGCCCACCCTCGACGACGAGACGCGGGCCGGGAAGAACGACGCGAACGACCCGTTCGGCGGCAACGACGGACGCAACCAGGCGCGCCTCGTGCCGGGCTCGCCGGTGCAGGTGTACGCGCCGGGCTTCCGCAACGCCTACGATGTCGTGCTGACCGAGGCGGGCCGGATGTACACGATCGACAACGGCCCGAACGGCAACTGGGGGGCGTCTCCCGTCGGGGCGGGAACGTCGGGCGAGTGCACGAACGCCCGGCACGAACCGGGCAAGACCTACCCCGACTCGCTGCACCACGTCAGCGGGCCGGGCTACTACGGCGGTCACCCCAACCCGACGCGGGCCAACCTCGCCAACACGTTCAACACGAAAGCCCCGCAGTCCCCGGTCAGCGTCGCCAACCCGATCGAGTGCGACTACCGTCCGGGCGGTGGCGAGGACGCGCTGACCACCTTCCCGGTGTCGGTCAACGGCCTGACCGAGTACCGCGCCTCGAACTTCGGCGGCGCGATGCGCGGGGATCTGCTCGCCGGCGGCTGGGACGACACGGTCTACCGCCTGCAGCTCGATCAGGACGGTGACGCGCTGCTCGCCAAGGACTCGCTGTTCTCCAACGCGGCCGATCTGCCGCTCGACGTCACCGCCCAGGCCGATCACCAGCGCTTCCCGGGCACCGTCTGGGTCGCGGACTTCGTCGCCAAGCGCATCGTCGTGTTCGAGCCGGTCGACTACACCGGCGTCGTCGTCGGCCTGTGCGGAAGCACCGGCCCGGACGAGGACGACGACGGCGACGGCTTCTCGAACGCGGACGAGGCCGCCAACGGAACCGACCCCTGCTCGGCGGCGGACCTGCCCGCCGACCTCGACGGCGACTTCGTGTCCGATCGCGTCGACACCGACGACGACGGCGACGGCGTCCCCGACGCACGCGATCCGTTCGCGCTCGATCCGTCGAACGGGCGTGGCACGTCGATCCCGCTGTCCTACACCTGGGAGAACGACAGCGCGCCGGCCGGCTTCCTGTTCAATCTCGGGTTCAGCGGCCTGATGAACAACGGCGAGGACGACTACCTCGAGCAGTTCGCTCTCGAGCAACTGACGGCCGGCGGCGCCGCCGGCGTGCTGACCATCGACGACGTCCGGCCCGGAGACCCGGTCGGCGCGCGCAACGACCAGTCCCACGCGTTCCAGTTCGGCATCGACGTGACCCCCGCGACACCGCCCTTCACGGTCCGCACGCGCCTGCTCGCGCCGTTCTCCGGGGCGAAGCTCGGTGGCTACCTCGGCGCCGGCCTGTTCGTCGGCACGGGAGACCAGGACAACTACGTCAAGGTCGTGGCGAACGCGGTCGGCGCGAGCGGCAGCGTCGAGTTCGCGGCAGAACGCGAGGGCAAGTTCTCGCGCGTCGCGATGGAAGCCGCCGAGGTTCTCGGCAGCGAGCGGATCGACCTGTTCCTGACGGTGGACCCGGCGGCGGGCACCGTCACCGCCTTTCACCAGAGCAGGCGCGACGGAACGCTCGGCCCGATCGTCCGGGTCGGCGCTCCGACGCCGTTGCCGCGCGCCTGGCTCGAGGGGAAGAACGGGCTGGCCGTCGGCATCCTCGCCACGTCTCTGGGCGGGGAGCCGTTCGGCGTGACCTGGGATTTCGTGGACATCGCGCTCGGCGGTGTCGTCGTGGACACGTCGGACGAGAGCGCCGACGGCTCGGCCGACGACGGCGTCGTGCACGTCGCGCGCGACGGCACGATCGCGATCGAGGCGGAGCGCTTCACGACCCGTGTCGACGCGGCCGCACACGGCTGGGTCGCGGGTCGACGGGGCGGGGCGAGCGGCGGTGCCTCCATGGTCACGACCCCGGACGACGGCGTGCTGTCGTCCGGAGCGAACGGCTCGCCGCGGCTGAGCTACGCGGTGGACTTCCCCGCGGCCGGCACGTGGACGGTGTGGGTGCGGGGCTGGGGCGACGCGAACGCGAACGGCGAGGGGCGCAGCGACAGCGTGCACGTGGGGCTGGACGGCAAGCTGTCGGCGGCGGCGAGCATGGACGGGTTCCCCGCGAGCGGCTGGGCCTGGTCGAGCCGTCGGCGCGGAGGCGCCACGGCGACCCTGTCGGTGACGTCGGCCGGACGCCACACGGTGGACATGTGGATGCGCGAGGACGGTCTGGAGGTCGATCGGCTGCTGCTGACGCGTGCGGCGAACCATGTGCCGTCGGGGCAGGGACCCGCATCGACGTACGCGGGCGACGACGCGGCGGACGGCGCGGACGGTGCGGGTTCGGCCGGTGGCGGAGGGACCATCGAACCGGGTGGCGGTGCGAGTGGTGACGACGCCGCCGACGACTCGGGTGCCTCTGCCGACCACGGCACGAGCGGCGGCGGAGATGACGGCGCCGAAGATACCGTGGGCGACGACGCGGGTGCGGGCAACGGCACCGGTGACGAGACGGCCGACGGTGTCGCGAGTGACGGGGGTTCCGGCGCCGACGTTCCCGGCGCGCGGGACGGCGTGATCGCGATCGAGGCGGAACGCTTCGATGCCCGGGCCGCCGGTGCCGGTCACTCCTGGGTGGCCGGCAGCGGTGCCGGGGCGAGCGGCGGCGCGTCGATGGTCTCGACGCCCGACGACGGCCGGCTCTCGTCCGGGGCGAGCGGCTCGCCGCGGCTGAGCTACGCGGTGGACTTCCCGGAGGCCGGCTCGTGGACGGTCTGGGTGCGCGGCGCGGGCGACACGGGTGCCGGCGGCGAGGGCAAGCGCGACAGCGTGCACGTGGGACTGAACGGGACGCTGACGAAGTCCTCGACGGTGCAGGACTTCCCGACAGGTGGCTGGTCGTGGTCGAAGGCGCGGCGCGGGGGCGGCACGGCGACGCTGGCGGTGCCGTCGGCGGGGCGTCACACGGTGGACGTGTGGATGCGCGAGGACGGCTTCGCGTTCGACCGGATCGTGCTGACGAAGGGCGGCGGCTACGTGCCGAGCGGTACCGGGCCGTCGGTGCCGAAGGCGGATGGCGGCGAGTCGACGAAGGACGGCTCCGCGAACGATGGTGACGATGGTGGCAGTGATGCCGGCGACACGAACGGCGGCGACACGGACAGTAGCGACACGGACGACGATCTCGGCGAGGCCGTGGGCGGTGACACGAGCGGCGCGAGCGAGGACGCGGGCTCCGATGCCGACGTCCCCGGCGCGCGGGACGGCGTGATCGCGATCGAGGCGGAACGCTTCGATGCCCGGGCCGCCGGTGCCGGTCACTCCTGGGTGGCCGGCAGCGGTGCCGGGGCGAGCGGCGGCGCGTCGATGGTCTCGACGCCCGACGACGGCCGGCTCTCGTCCGGGGCGAGCGGCTCGCCGCGGCTGAGCTACGCGGTGGACTTCCCGGAGGCCGGCTCGTGGACGGTCTGGGTGCGCGGCGCGGGCGACACGGGTGCCGGCGGCGAGGGCAAGCGCGACAGCGTGCACGTGGGACTGAACGGGACGCTGACGAAGTCCTCGACGGTGCAGGACTTCCCGACAGGTGGCTGGTCGTGGTCGAAGGCGCGGCGCGGGGGCGGCACGGCGACGCTGGCGGTGCCGTCGGCGGGGCGTCACACGGTGGACGTGTGGATGCGCGAGGACGGCTTCGCGTTCGACCGGATCGTGCTGACGAAGGGCGGCGGCTACGTGCCGAGCGGTACCGGGCCGTCGGGGAGCTCCGGGTCGACGGGATCGTCGACCGGCGATGGCGGCGTGTCCGAGGGCGGCGGTGACGACACGGGCGACGACGACGGTGGCGGCGCGGACAGTGGCGGCGAATCGCCCGACGACGCCTCACCGGACGGCGACGAAGGCGGGACGAAGACCGGCGATGTGTCCGTGGGGCGGATCGACGCGGCGACCCCCTGGACGAGACGCACGGCCGCGGGTGGCAGCAAGGCGATCGCTCGCCACGAGGCCGGCGCCGTCGCGCTCGGCGGCAAGTTCTACCTCCTCGGCGGACGCGGCTCGCGGGCGACGAGCATCTTCGATCCGGCGACGAACCGCTGGAAGAGCGGTGCGAAGCCGCCGTTCGAGATGCATCACTTCCAGCCCGTAGCGCACGACGGACGCATCTGGGCGATCGGCGCGATGACCTGCTGCTATCCGCGCGAGGACAGCGTGGAGCACGTCTGGACCTACACGCCCGCCACCGATCGCTGGGAGCAGGGTGCGGCCATTCCGAAGAGCCGTCGCCGCGGCGGCGCCGGCGCCGTCGTCAGGAACGACAGGATCTACCTGCTCGGCGGGAACACGCTCGGTCACGATGGCGGTGCGGTCGGCTGGTTCGACGAGTTCGATCCGTCCACCGGGCGCTGGCGCACGCTGCCCTCGGCGCCCGCGGCCCGCGATCACGTGCAGGTCGCGCTCGTGGGCGAGCGTCTCGTCGTCGCCGGCGGGCGCCGCTCGAGCCGTCCGAACGTGTTCGCCGACACCGTCGCGCGCGTCGACGTCTACGACTTCGGCACCGGCCGCTGGGTTCGCGCGGCGGACATCCCGACCGAACGGGCCGGGGCGATGACCGTCGCGATCGGCGGCGAAGTCGTCGTCATCGGCGGGGAATCCCCCGCGAACGTCGACGCCCACGACGACGTCGAGGCCTTCGACGTCGCCGCCGGTCGCTGGCGCCGACTGCGTTCGCTGAACCAGGGGCGGCACGGCGGTGGGGCGGCCCTGCTCGACGACGGACTGCACGTCGTCTCCGGCAACACCCGCCGTGGCGGCGGCGCCGAGACGAGCTCGCACGAACGGCTCGTCGTCCCGAGCCGCTGACGGCACCCGCGTTCGCGCGAACGCGGGCGCCGGTTCGGGCCGGCAAGCTCCGTCCGGTCTACCCGGTCTGCGGCGCCGACGTCGGCTCCGCATCGCGTCCGGCGAGCCGCTCCATCAGCCAGATGGCGGCGATGCCGGCGAGCATCAGCGCGATGGCGACGAACGTGTCCGGCGAGCTCCAGTCGGGCAGGAACCACTCGTACCCCGTCACGACCTCCTTCGGCGGCTCGCCCGCGCCGCGCTCGATCGTCGCGACGATGGTCTCCTTCCATGGCCAGATGACGACCAGCGACCCGAGCACGAACCCCGTCATCAGCGCGAGCGTCTGATCGGGGGCGCGTCTGAACACCCACGAGAGCGCGTGCGAGAACGCGACCAGCCCGAACGCGCAGCCGAGCGCGAGCGGCACCAGGATGCCGAGCGCGAACGAGGAGATCGCCCCGAGCACGAGCGCGTAGTTGCCCATGATGATCAGCACGAACGAGCCCGAGAGGCCAGGCAGGATCATGCTGCTGATCGCGATCACGCCGCAGAGGAACACGTAGCCCGCGTTCGGGTTCTCCGAGGCCGGTGCGAGCAGCGCGATGCCGACGGCGACGGCGGTCCCGAGCGCGAGGCTCGCGATCGTCGCCGGCGACCAGCGAGACACGCCGCGCGCGACGTAGAGGACGGACAGCAGGATCAGTCCGAAGAAGAACGCCATCGTCCAGCGCTCGTGGCGTTCCAGCAGGAACTCGAACAGACGGGCCAGCGTGACGATGCTGACCGCGACGCCCGCGAGCACGATCGCGAGCCAGCGCCCGTCCACGCGACGCCAGGCGCCGGCGATGTCCCGGGCGAGAATCAGACGGGCCGTGCTCAGGTCGAAGCGCCGGATCGCGTCGATCAGACGTTCGTAGATGCCGGTGATCAGCGCGATCGTGCCGCCGGAGACACCGGGGATGACGTTCGCGGCCCCCATGGCGAGGCCCTTGAGGAACAGTGTCAGGTCGGCGTTCACGGGCGCATCTTCTCGGTGTCTTCCTCGAGCGGGCGATCGAGCGACTCCAGTACAGGCAGCATCCATGCCTTGTTCTCGGCGATCTCCTCCACCGTCAGTCCGCTCAGCTCGTAGGGCATCACCAGCCAGTCGTCGGTGGTGTTGACGTGGTAGTCCGGCACGCGATCGGTGCGATTGCGCCCGGGCTTGTACCAGGGTACGGCCACGCGCACCTCGCGCGGCATGTTGCGCTTCAGGCGTGTCGATAGCCGGTCGAGCACCGCGTGCATCGTCAGCCCGGAGCCGAACACGTCGTCGACGACGAGCAGGCCGTCGTCCCGGTCGAGCGTGTCGAGCAGGTACTGGGTACCGTGCACGCGAATCTCGGCGGCCGGATTCTCGATCATCGAGGGGTAGCTCTCGAGCCCGCGGTAGGACGTGCGGATCGAGATGTGATCGGTCGGGATGCCGAGATGCTGCAGGCACTCCTGGACGGCGATGCCGACCGTGCTGCCGCCGCGCCACAGCCCGACGATGAACGTCGGGCGGAAGCCGCTCCGGCCGATCTGCACGCCGAGCCGGTAGGCGTCGTGCAGGAGCTCGGTCTCGCTGACGTACCGCTTCTCGTGCACCCTTCGCCACCCTCGTTCCGATCCGGGCGCAGAGTGTACGCTAGCCCTCGCGGCGCCGGCTGGCGCGCAGGCAGGAGAGTTCGACCCGATGGCCGATAAACCCGTGGCTGGCGAATCCGGAGCCGGCGATTCCGAGGCCGGCGAGGCAGGCGCCGACAAGACGGGGGCCGGCGAGCTCCGGGCCGACAAGCCCGACGTCGACAAGCCTCAAGCGGACAAGCCTCGAGTCGACGAGCCCCGAGCCGACAAGCTCTGGCTCGACGAACAGGACCTGCTCGAGGATGCGTTCCGTCTCGCGGCGAAGATCTGGCGTTCGGGGTTTCGCCCGAGCTTCATCGTCGCCGTCTGGCGCGGCGGTGCGCCGATCGGCATCGCCGTGCAGGAACTGTTCGCGTACCGCGGCGTCGAGACCGATCACATCGCGATCCGCACGTCGTCCTACCACGACATCGACCGTCAGGCGCGCGAGGTGCAGGTCTACAGCCTCAACTACCTGGTCAAGAAGGTGTCGGCCGAGGATCGCCTGCTGATCGTCGACGACGTGTTCGACACCGGGCGCAGCATCGAGGCGATCATCGCACGCCTCGCCGAGCTGACCCGTCGGAACATGCCCGAGGACGTGCGCGTCGCGGTGCCCTGGTACAAGCCGAGCCGCAACGCCACCGGGCGGGTACCCGACTACTTCCTGCACGAGACCGATCGCTGGATCAAGTTCCCGCACTCGCTCGAGGGGCTCGACGCCGCGGAGATCCGGACGCACCGCCCCGCGCTCGCCGCGATCCTCGACGAAGCCGTCTGAGGAGGGCGAACGCCGGACGAGCGTTGCCGAGCGAGCGTGCCTCCGTCCGGTCCGCCGGCGGGAGAGAGTTCCCGCGCGTCGGCCGGGCCGGCGCGATCGGGTCGGACGGGAAGCGACTGGCGTGTCCGGATCGCCGCCACGACGGCGAGAGCAGGTCTCCTGCCCCGATCGGCAGAGGCAGGCCGGAACGCCTCGGAGTACCCGCCGAGCTCCGCCGTCGAGAGGATCTGCTGCAACTGCCGGCCGGTCACGGTCGACCAGCCGATGTCGTGGATCTTGCCGGCGCGGACCAGCGAGCCCGGCGTGTCGAGCGTCTCGTGAACCGGCGTGTGCACGTCCCAGCCGTGCACGTGGTACAGGTCTATCGCGTCGGTACCGAGCCGCCGCAGGCTCGCGTCGACGCTGCGCACCAGGGTGCGTCGCGACGCGCCATGCGATCCGGGCGGCGGCGCGAACCGCCCCTTCGTGGCGACGACCGGATCGTCGACGCCTCCGCGTGCCGCCGCCCATCGCCCGACGATGCGCTCGGACTCGCCGTCGGCGTAGACATCGGCCGTGTCGATCAGCGTGCCGCCGGCGTCGACGAACGTGTCGAGCTGACGATGCGCGTCGGCCTCGTCGGTCTCGACGCCGAACGTCATCGTGCCGAGCGCGAGCCGGGACACGATCGGCCCGCCGCGGCCCAGGTCGGCGGTCGGGAGGGTCGAAGTACGCGTGCTGGAAGGGTCGCTCATGCTTCGTAGACGGCCGTGTAGAACGGGGTCGTGCCCGCCTGGGCACCGACGAGCCCGTCCTCGATGGCGGCGAACGACGCGCCGTCGGCGAAGCGGTCCTCCTCGGCCCGTACCAGCATGAACATCTCCGAGCGCATGTACGGGGCGAAGAAGTCGACCTGCTCGGCCCGGTCCTCGCGGATCGTGATGCCGCTCATGCCCATGTCGTACTGCGCCTCGGCGACGGCCGGGATCATCGCGTCCCGGCCGGCGTTCTCGAACTCGATGGTGAAGTGCAGGCGCTCGGCGAGTTCGCGCACGGCGTCGTGTTCCCGGCCGATCGCCTCGCCGCTCTTCGTGTCGACGAACTGCAACGGCGGGTAGGCGTTCTCGGTGACGATCACCACCTCGCGACCATCGAGATCGGGCAGGTCGGCCGCATGTGTTGCCGGGACGAACACGATGCCCGCGAGCACGGCGCCGACGAGTTCGGGCAGGCCGGGAAAAGGGGTGCGGGCGGTACGAGGCCGGGCGTGGTGCACGGAGCCGGTTCCTGTGGCGAGGGAGGATCCCCGCATCGTAGGGCGACCGTCGTCACGGGAGCAATGTCGGACAAGGTGGAGGGCGGTGCGGACGACGGTCCGGCGCCCGTCAACCCTCGATCAGGCCGACGGCGTCGGCGCCCAGGTAGCCGACGCTCAGCGCGAGCAGGCACACGCTCCAGACCTTCATCCACAGCACGTCGCCGTGGCGTCCGACGAGGTAGAGGCAGACGCCGATGACGATGCCGAACACCATCGACAGCGTGATCATGTCGTGCATCGTGGTGCCGTAGGGCACGTCGGGGTCGGGCGGCTCGCCGTCGGGGTAGCGCATCTCGCCCGCCTCAGTCGCGTCGACGCGCCGCCGGTACCGCCCGTCCGGAGGCGTGACGCCGGCCGACGAGCGAGCACAGCGCGAGCAGGGTCAGCGCGGGCAGGAGCGGGTCCGGCGTGCCGGCGACGCCGACGATCGTGCAGCCGCCACTACCGCCGGTGGCGACGACGGTGCCGCCGTCCGTGTCTCCTCCGCCGTCCTCGCCGCCGCCGGCCGGCGTGGGCTCGTCCGACGCGGACGCCGTGCCATCGAAGAACGTGGCCGCACGCGTCCAGCTCCGCTCGGCGACCTCGACGCCGATCCGTCGTCCCGGCACGTCGTCGACCGGCGGATGGATGCCGCCCCAGATGCGCGACAGGCTGGTCTGGTCGGACGCGTCGCGATAGGTCGCCCACTGCAGCACCACGTCGACGCTCGGACCCTGCTCGAAGACGAGGAACTCGTCGCGCTCCGCGGTGAACTCGGCCATTCCGCCGGGGAAGAACGCGTCGCCGGTCACGCGCGTGAGGACCTCGGCCGCCGCTCGCGAGAACGTCGAATGCCCGGACACGTAGCCCGCGAACGGCGGTGTCACGAAGGTGGGTCGCTGGTACGGAACCCATCGCTCCATCGGGATCCAGCCGACACCGGCCGTGTCCTCGGCGGGGTCGGAGATCAGGGACGGGCCACGCCAGGCCAGCACCTTGACCTTGCCGACGTTCGCGCCGCCGTTGCCGGCGAGCGGATCGTCCGCGCCGATCAGCTCGATCCGGCCGGGTTCGAGCGGCACGCCCTGCACCGAATAACGCGGTGCCCCGGGGTCGCTGCTCTGACCCTGGTCGGCCATGTAGCGGACGGCGGAGACGGGTCGCACGTAGTCGTAGGCGCCCTTGACGCTCCAGGCGGCGATCGCGCTGTCGTGCATCGCGCCGCCGAGCAGGAAGTAGGTCTTGACGTCGAACTCGAGCGCGGCGAGCGGTGTCCCGTCGCCCTCGAAGCGGGGGACGAAGTCCGGGTGATCCGCCACCGCCTCGTTGTAGACCCGGAACCAGTGACCCGGGGGCGTCTCGCTGTCCGGGCCGTCGGCCCAGAATTCGGCGAGCACGCGGGTGTAGTCGCCGCGCGGCACGATCTGCGAGGCGTAGGGCTGGCCGGTGGCGGGGTTCACGGGGTGACCGCGGTCGGCGCTCGTGCCGCCGTCGAGCGGTCGGTAGTAGGCGGCGAGCGCGTCGTCGTCCTCCGGCAGGTCGCCGTCGGGGCTGCCGAGGCTGCCCGGCGAGATGTCCCACAGGACACCGTCGGCCGGATCGAGGTGCGCCGACCAGAGCGCGACCATCGCGTGACCGTTCAGGTAGTCGGCGTTCGCCGCCGGGTCGTCGCCGAGCAGGACGGGCGGGCCCGGATCGAGATAGATCGGGTACTCGATGCCGTCGCGCTCCACCCGAGTGACGTCGTCCGGCGTCAGCGCGAACGGCAGCACCTCGGCCCATTCGGCTCCGAGGAAGAACGGCGTGCCGGTGGCGTTGCCCGACTGGTCGACGAAGATGTCGAGCTGCAGCGGTTGCCAGCGGTTCGGGTCCGACAGACCCGGGTTGCCGGGGGAGCTCGGGTCGAGCGGCGGGTTGAGCGGCTCGTAGCGACGGTTCGTGAAGCCGCCGGCCTCGTTGGAACCGTCCAGGCTCCCCTGGGTGACCACGCAGTCGGCGATCAGGTTGCCGAGGACCGCCGGTGTGGGTGACGTGACGAGGTCGCTCGACTCGATGTTCGCGTCGTGCCCGAGCGCGTCGAACAGTTCGGCGGTCCGCTGGCGCACCTCGAATTCGCCGGGCGAACCGACGAAGCGTCGACGGATCAGCCGATACATCGCGAAGCTGATCGCGGTCTCTCGACTGACCTCGCGCGCCGCGTCGTCCTCGATGCCGCTGAACACCGCGAGACTCGCCGCGTCGATGTCGCAGCGCTCGCCGTTCGCCTGGGTGCGACCGAGAAAGTAGGGCACCGCGACATCGTCGTGAACGGCCCAGGCGTCGTACATCGCGGCCGATGCGTGAAAGAGGTTGCGCGCGTGCACGGTGGGACGCGCGAAGTCGCGCCGGATGCCGAACAGCAGCACCTCGTTCCAGTCGCGTGCGATCGAGTGTCGCGGGTCGCGGACCGAGTCGGTGTCTTCCTGCTGAGCGACGGCCGGAGCGCCCATGGTCGCGCCGAGCGCGAGAAGCGCGAGGAGGCCGAGTCGTGCGTACCGACGCCGATGACTCGACGCGCATGATCCGCCAGTTCGGGAGTCCGGATTCGAGCTCATGGTTCGCGTGTCTCTCGTAACGGTCGCTGTCATCGCGAGCCCTATCGTCACACGAATGCGGACGCTGTCGACACGGCCGTATGGAGAGCGAATGACCTGCGTCGTATTTCGGGAAGCCGATGATCGAATTTTCGTGAACACGGTCGGGAACGGAAGGATGGCGCGCGGGGACTGTGTAGACTGGATTTCATGTCTGCGGATTCGTTTCGGGGGAGTCGATACATGCACACGATCCTTCACGTGATCGGCCTGTCGCTCGTGGCCCTGACGCTCGCGGCGTGCGGCGGTGGTGGTTCCGACGCTCCGGACGACGGATCCGCTCCGCCGATCCTCGAGGACGAGACGACGCCGGGCGAGACCCCGGACGGCGCACCGGACGAGACCCCGGACGAGACCCCGGACGAGACCCCGGGCGAGACCCCGGACGGCACGCCGGGCGAGACCCCGGACGGCACGCCGGGCGAGACCCCGGACGGCACGCCGGGCGAGACCCCGGACGGCGCGCCGGGCGAGACCCCGGGCGGCACGCCGGGCGAGACCCCGGACGGCACGCCGGGCGAGACTCCGGACGGCACGCCGGGCGAGACTCCGGACGAGCCCGAGGACGTCCTGCCGCCCGACGCGGAGTCGGCCGGCTATTCGGTGAAGGTGCAGAGTCTCTGGTTCGCCGAGGACTACCCGCAGGACTTCCCTCAGACCCCGCGCGACAACGCGCACCTGTCGCTGATCGGCGGTGCCACGCACAACGCCGCGGTGTCGTTCTGGGAGCCCGGCACGACGCCGAGTCCGGGTATCGAGGACATGGCCGAGTCGGGCCGCATCGACATCTTCCTCGAGGAGGACGTCCGTCCGGCGATCGCCAACGGCACGGCGGACTCGACGGTCGAGTTTCGCGAGTTCACCTTCTCGTCGCCGTCGACGATCGAGCAGGGTCTGCCGACCGAGAAGACCTTCGACGTCGTGCTCCGTCGCGAGTGGCCGCGGATCACGCTCGTGACGATGCTCGGGCCGAGCCCGGACTGGTTCGTCGGCGTCGACGGCGAGCCGCTGTACGCGGACGGCGCGTGGCGCGAGTCGGTCACGCTGGACCTGCCGCTCTACGATGCCGGGACGAAGGAGGGCCTGAGCCCGTTCATGGGAGGGCCGGACATCCGGCCGAAGGGCACGATCGAGCTGATCGCCTACGACGCGGCCACGGGCACCTACGGCCCGAGCGACACACCGCAGACCCTCGCGCGCATCGTCTTCACCCGAACGCGCTGACACGCGGTCGGCCGCGACCGTCGTCGGCCTCCGGCCGCGTTCGCGCGCCGGGGCCACCGACGGTCGGCGTGTGAGGGCCGAGCCACGGATCGTCGGATTCGCCGCCCGCGCGGGCGCGGGCTTCCGACCGGCGGGCTCGCGGCCGGATCCACCGCGGCGCCGTCCCCGGATGACCGGGCCGACGGGTCCGGCGATCAGGCCAGCCGGTGATCGCGGAGCGAGGACAGGAGCGTCTGCTTCGAGGTCGCCAGATGGGCCGCCGCCGCCGCCTCGGCCGCCGCCGCGTCGCCGGTGCGCAGGGCCGCGACGATCGCCAGGTGCTCGCCGATCGCCGCCTCGTTGCGCGCTCGCTCGTTGGTCTTGTCCCACTGGTAGTGGTAGTGGAAGATCAGCGAGATGACCTTGCGGAACTCCGTGGCGAAACGGTTGCGAACGATCTGACCGAGGCAGTCGTGGAAGCGCTCGTCGAGGCGCGAGAAGTCGTGGAAGCGCGTGTCGATGCGCTCGAGCAGGGCGTGGTGGCGAGCCTCGATCGCGTCGAGCCGCGCCCACGCGGGGTGGTCGGGGGGCAGGGCGGCGAAACGGCGCACCGCGTCCAGCTCGAGCACGGTGCGAAAGTCCGAGAGCTCGACCGCGAACTCGGGAGTGAACCCGAGCAGCCGCCAACCGCCTTCCGCCCGCCGTTCGACCAGGCCGAAGCGTGCGAGCCCCGACAGGAACTCCTGCAGCACGTGCGCGCCGACGCCGAACTCGCGTGACAGCCGCGCGACGTTCAGCGTCGTCCCCGGGGGCACGTCGAAGCGCAACACCCAGTCGAGAAAGCGCGGCTCGAGCGCCTGGAGCGAGAGCCCCTCCTCGAGCATCGCCATCCGGTCCGTCTTGCGAGGCTTGCGCACGACGGTCTTCTCGCGGCCCTGCCAGCGCAGGATGCCGCGCGCGTCGAGCTCCTGCAGGACCGACCGCACGACCGTGCGGCTCACCCCCAGGTGCTCGGCCAGCGCGCTCTCGGACGGCAGCTCGCCATCGCGACCGCACGAACGGCAGAGCTCGAGTGCGGCGTTGAACGCCTCGCGGAAGCGTTGATCGGTACGGGCCACGGCAGTCCTTGCACTCCTCGGGACGAGACAGGGCAGAGTCGAACGGCAAGTGCGGCACGCCTCGCGCGGACATCACAGCATGCCCGACCGGGCAACGCTTCGGGAGCGTGGGATCGACAGGATCGGGCCCGACCGGTCGGGTTCGGACGGGGCGGATTCGAGCGAAGCGGATTCCGACGGGGCGACACCGGACGGAGACACCGGGCGGAGCCTGTCGGGACCGCACGACGCCGAGCCGGGCGGATTCGGGCCGGACAGGTGCGGGCCGGACAGGTGCAGGCCGGAACCGGGCCGGGATGCGCGCGGACGATCGTCGATGGCGCTTGACCGGCCCTTCTCCTTCTGTCATGTTTTTAATCGTATCGTACCGTCATCGCCCGATCGAACGGCGCGGCGGTCGACGAACGGACACGAGTCGGGGAGACGAGAACCTGCGTGGCTGACCTTCCGATCGATGCCCCGGACGGGACCGGCCACACGCCGCCTCGCCCGAAGCTGGCCGCCTCGACGCTGCACAAGCTGTCTGCGCTCGCCACGCTCTGCCTGCTCGTCGCCGCCTTCTCGTTCGGAAGCCCGGCCTTCCTGTCGGTCAACAACGGCCTGACGGTACTCCTTCAGACCGCGATCATCGGTCTGCTCGGGATCGGCATGACGCTGGTCATCATCACCGGCGGCATCGACCTGAGCGTGGGCTCCGTGCTCGCGCTGTCGGGCACGGTCACCGGTCTCGCGGTCAAGGCCGGGGTGCCCGTGGTGCCGGCGATGGCGCTCGGTGTCGCCGCGGGCGCCGCCTGCGGCGCGTTCAACGGCCTGGTCATCACCAAGCTGCGCATCACCCCCTTCGTCGCCACGCTCGGCATGATGCTGATCGCGCGCGGGCTCGCGTTGCAGCTGACCGGCGCCGCGCCGATCTCGCGTCTGGGGGATGCCTTCGGCGTGCTCGGCAACGGCGCGCTGTTCCGCGTCGTCGAGATGCAGCCGAACGGTTTCCCGAAGGTGATCTTCCCCGGCATCCCGTACCCGGCGATCCTGCTGGCCGTCGTCGCGATCCTCGCCGCGATCCTCCTCAACGTGCGTCCGCTCGGTCGTCACATCGTCGCGACCGGCTCGAACGAGGAGGCCGCTCGCCTGTCCGGCGTGCGCACCGACCGCACCAAGATCGCCGCCTACACGCTCTCCGGTGCGCTTGCCGGCCTTTCCGGCATCGTGCTGATGTCGCGCCTCGTGACCGTGCAGCCGAACGAAGGCGTCATGTACGAGCTCGACGCGATCGCCGCGGCGGTCATCGGCGGTGCCTCCCTGATGGGCGGCGTCGGCAACATCTCCGGCACGATGATCGGCGCCTTCATCATCGGCGTGCTCCGGAACGGCCTGAACATGGCCGGCGTCTCGTCCTTCATCCAGCAGATCGTCATCGGCTTCGTCGTCATCGGCGCGGTCTACGTCGATCAGATCCGCCGCAAGTGAGTACCGCGCGCGCGATCGCACGCGTCGTCGCTCGCGTCACGCCACGCGCCTTCGATCCACCCGGTTTCCGGGTCACCACGAGCTCCCCAGGAGGAGACACTCCCATGAAGACACCCATTCGCACGGCCCTCGCCGCGACCCTCGTCGCGGGCGCGATCGGCCTCGCCACCGGCCCGGTCCTCGCCGGCGAGATCGCCGTCATCGTCAAGACCACGAACTCGAACTTCTGGCAGAACGTGAACAAGGGCGCCTCCGCCGCGATCGAGGGGCAGTCCGAGCACACGATGACGTTCGACGGACCGGCGGCGGAGTCGGCGATCGCCGACCAGGTCAACCTGGTCGAGAACGCGATCAACAAGGGCGTCGCCGGCATCGTGCTCGCCCCGTCCGATCCGGACGCGCTCGCCCCCGCGGTCAAGCGCGCGTACGAATCGGGCATTCCGGTCGCGATCATCGACTCCGGTCTCGGCGAAGGGGCGGACGGCACGTACCAGACCTTCCTGTCGACCGACAACAAGGCGGCCGGCGAGCTCGCCGCGCAGATGATGATCGACGAGGTCGGCACCGAGGGCCAGGTCGCCGTGATGTCGTACGTGGCGGGCGTGGGCTCGGAGATCGGTCGCGTGGGCGGCTTCGTCGACTACCTCGAGGCGAACTCCGAGCTCGAGATCGTCGGTCCCTACTACTCGCAGTCGCAGATGGCGACGGCGCTGAACCAGACGACGGACGTGCTGACGGCGAATCCCGACCTCGCGGGCATCTTCGGCGCCAACGAGCCGACCGCCATCGGCATGGGGCGCGCGCTCCAGCAGGCCGGCAAGGCCGGCGAGGTCGTCGCGATCGGCTTCGACGGCAACGCGGACCTGCAGGACTTCGTCAAGGACGGCACGCTGAAGGCGACGGCGGTGCAGGGCTCCTTCCAGATGGGCGAGAAGGGGGTGCAGTCGATCATCGACCTGCTCGCCGGCGAGTCGCTCGAGTCGTTCATCGACACCGGCGTCGTCATGGTCACGAAGGAGAACATCGACGAGCCCGAGGCGCAGAACGTCCTGTACTGAGCGGCACGACCGGGCGGCACGACCGGGGCGGTGGGCTTCCGGTCGGGTGTCGTCTCGCTCGACGACACTAGGCGCGTACCGCGTGCGACGACCGTCCGCCGGGAGCACCGAGCTCCCGGTGGGCCGACCGCCGCGAACGCCTCGACGGAGGGATCGAGATGAACACGGCAGGAGTATCCGGTGGCGAAGGTGTTCCGTCGCCCGCGACGAGCGGCGCGAGCGCGGCGGCACCGGCGCGACCGCTCGTCGAGATGGTCGGCATCGAGAAGCGCTTCGGTGGTGTCCGGGCGGTGGACGGCGTGTCGCTCTCGCTGCGGCCCGGCGAGGTCGTCGGCGTGCTCGGTCACAACGGGGCGGGAAAGTCCTGTCTCATGCGCATCCTGTCGGGAGCCATGCTCGCCGACGGGGGGGAGATCCGGGTCGGCGGCGAGCGCGTCGAGATCCGCTCGCCGCACGACGCGCGCGAGCGCGGCATCGAGACGATCTACCAGACGCTCGCGCTCGCCGATCACCTCGACGCGCCGGCGAACCTCTTTCTCGGGCGCGAGCTCCGGACCCGCCTCGGCAACCTCGACGACCGGCGCATGCTCGCCGAGAGCCGTGCGGTGCTGCACCGCCTGAACCCGAACTTCAGGAATCTCGGGGATCCGGTCTCGAGCCTGTCGGGCGGTCAGCGTCAGGTCATCGCGATCGCGCGCGCGATCTACTTCGACGTGCGCGTGCTGATCATGGACGAGCCGACCGCGGCGCTCGGGCCGTCCGAGACCGCGATGGTGTCCGAGCTCATCCGCCAGCTCCGATCGGAGGGCATCGGCATCTTCCTCGTCAGTCACGACATGCACGACGTGTTCGAGCTGTGCGATCGGGTCATGATCATGAACAAGGGCCGGAGCGTCGGTGCGCACCCGATCGGGGACGTCACCAAGGACGACGTGCTGAGCCTGATCATCAAGGGCGCGCTGCCCGACGACTGGCGGCCGCGCGGTGGCGGGTCGGCGGCCGACGACGGAGAGGCGATCCATTGAACCGCACCGCTGAAGACATGACCGACGACGTGCTCGCCGACGCGCCGACGACCATGCGCTGCGGCGTCTGCGTCGCGCCCGGCGAGTTCGCGCTGCAGACGCGTCCGCGTCCCGAGACGGCTCCCGACGGCTGGGTGCTGATCGACATCGAGGCGATGGGCATCTGCGGTACCGACTACCACATCCTCGAGGGCAAGCACCCCTTTCTCGCGTACCCGCGGGTGATCGGGCACGAGCTCAGCGGGCGCGTCGTGCGTGATGTCGAAGGGTGGTCCGCGGGAACGCTGGTGGTCGTCAATCCCTATCTCGCCTGCGGCACCTGCCGCGCCTGCCTCCGGGGCAAGCCCAACTGCTGCTCGGCGATCGAGGTGCTCGGCGTGCATCGCGACGGCGGGCTGTGCGCGCGTCTCGCGGTGCCCGCCGCGAACCTCTATCCGGCGGGAACGCTGAGCGCGATGCAGGCGGCCATGGTCGAGTTCCTGGCGATCGGGGCGCACGCCGTGCGTCGCTCGGGCATCGAGGCCGGAGATCGGGTGCTGGTGACGGGTGCGGGTCCCATCGGCCTCGGCACCGCGCTGTTCGCCCGGATCGCGGGCGGAGACGTGCATCTGATGGACCTGAGCGCGACCCGTCTGAAGACGGTGGGCGCCGCGTTCGGGTTCGAGCGAACGCACGCCGCGGACGACGACATCCTCGCGGGCGAACTCGCCGACGGCTTCGATGTCGTGTTCGACGCCACCGGCAGCGCCCGGGCGATCGAGGCCGGCTTTCCCTTGCTCGCGCACGGGTCGAGCTACGTGCTCGTCAGCGTGGTCAAGGACGACATCACCTTCACCGATGCCGAGTTCCACAAGCGCGAGGCACGGATAGTCGGCTCGAGGAACGCGCTGAAGGCGGACTTCGACCAGGTGATCGAGGCGCTCGCGAGTGGCGCGATCGACAGCGACGCCCTGCTGTCCGAGGTGCTGACGCTCGACGACATGCCCGAGCGCTTTCCGGCGCTCGCCGGCGACAGGGACGCGTTGATCAAGGCGATCGTGACGCTCGGCGGTGAGCCCGCGTCCGGCTAGGCCGTCGCGACCCGTACCCGCTTCGCACCCTGCAGATCGTCGTCTTCCGTCGCGCCCGTCCCCCGTCCCCCGTCCCCCGTCACCCGGTGCACCGCCCGCGATCGCGGATCCGACTCTTCGATCGGGACGAGCGCATCGCCGGGCGGTTCAGCGTCGGCCGCGATCGCCGGCGTCGGACAGCGCGAGCGCGTCGGGCACGGTGGCGGGGTCGACGTGCGCGTCCGGCTCCCAGAGCCGCGCCCGTCGCACGGCCCGGAAGTTCTGCACCCAGACCGCCTCGATCGCGACGACGATCACCGAGGCCGGTCGCTCGCCGTCGAGCCGGAAGCGTTCGAGCAGATCGGTCGCGATCGAGATCGTCGCCCGTCCGCGCACGCGCAAGGTCTCGTCGATGCCGGGAATGACGAAGACGAGCCCGACGCGCGGATCGGCGACGAGGTTCCTGAGCGTGTCGATGCGGTTGTTGCCGCGCCGATCCGGAATCGCGACGCGGGTGTCGTCGAGGACGGTGAAAGCATCGCCCGGCGCGTCGCCGCGTGGCGAGCAGTCGATGCCGCTGGCCGCGACGCTCGACAGCACGAGGAACGGCGAACGGGCGAGCCACTCGCGCATCGCCGGCGTCAGTGCGGGCCGCTGCTTCGCGCGCGAGGTCGGTCGGGCGGACGGGTAGCGAGCCTCGAGCGCGGCGAGCGTGTCTATCAGGTCGGGGTCGGACCGCGTCAAGGACGTGTCGCTCTCGAATGGCGTCGTGTTCACGGGACGATAGCCGAAGCGATACCTCGAAGGTACCCGGGGCATGTTCCGGGCGTTCGTGCCCGCGGGGTGACGGGCACGGCGGCGATCGGCCCGATCGCGCTCGCGGGGAGCGAGCGGCGTCAGGCGCCCGCGCCGTCGGTCGGGTGCGATTCCAGTGACCGACGGTAGTCCCGGATCGCGTCGACCAGTCCGGCGGCCAGATCGTCGCGGTAGCTTTCGTCGGTCAGACGCTCGGCCTCGTCGGCGTTGCTCAGGCAGGTCAGCTCGACCAGGGCGCCGCTGGTCAGGCTCCTCGTCAGCACGAACAGCGTGTCGGTCTTGACGCCGGCGTCGAGCGCGCTCGCGTTGCCACGACCGACCTCGTCGAACACGCGGCGCTGGGCGAACGTCGCGAACCGCTTCGAGCCACGCACGAACGAGATGTCGTCCGATTCCGCGGCGGTGCGATGCACGTGACCCGATGCCGCCTCGGCGCGTTGCAGCGCACGGCTCTCGGCGATGTTCTCCGCACCGGCGTAGAACGACTCGACCAGCGTGATCTCGCTCTGGGGAAGATGATTGAAGTGCAGCGAGACGAACAGGTCCGCCTCGCTGGCACGGACCCGTCGGACCCGGGACTCGCGCGACAGCCCGCGATCGCGTTCCCGCGTCAGCACCACCTCGATGTCGTCCACCTCCGACAGGAACAGCCGCACGCGCCGGGCGATGTCGAGCGTCAGGTGCTTCTCGAGCAGACCGTTCGGTCCTTCGGCACCCGGATCGCTGCCGCCGTGGCCGGGATCGATGACGACCACGAATCGCGCGCCGCGCTCCTCGCTCGACGCGGGCAACGGGTCGACGTGATCGAAGGAACGCCAGTGCGGACGCTCGATGCCGTCGGGGGCGAGCAGGGCGGCGGACCCCAGACGCTCGACGACGGTCGTCGTCACGTCGTCCGGCACGCGCGGCTCGAGGAACGAGCGGAACGCGACCGGTTCGCCCTCCGGCCGGAGGGAGTGCGCCGAGGTGACGGCCGCTTCCGGATCGGCGTCCGCCGCGACGACGCCGCCGAGTCCGCCGATGCTCAGCACCGTCGCGAGCAGTATCCCGGGCGGTGTCCTCGACAGGGCCGCCCGGGCGTTGCGCCGAGCGGTGGGGTCGAGGGCCGATCCTCGGGATCGGATGACGGTGAACGTTCCCGTGCCATCGATCGATCGCATCGTCACAGCTCCTTCCGGTAGACCACTGCGACTCGGTTTGCAAGTCACGGGCCAGCTGTGACCGACTTCACATATCGGGTTCGGCGGGAGCCACGATGTTGGACAGTCTCCGGTACTCGCGGACCGCACCGGCAAGCGCTTCGACGAGCTCCTCGCGGTAGCTCTCGCCCATGAGCCGCTCCGCCTCCGCCGCGTTGCTGAGGCAGCTCAGCTCGACCAGCGCACCGCTGGTCAGGCCTCGCGTCAGCACGAACAGCGTGTCGCGCTTGACGCCGGCGTCGACGGCTCGCCCGTTGCCGCTCGCGACGGCGTCGAACACGCGCCGTTGCAGGAGCCGCGCGAAGCGCTCGGAGCCGCGCGTGAACGACACGTCGCCCGGCTCCTCATGGCCCGCGAGCGGGAGCTGTCCGGCGAGGCGGCGTCGCGCCCGGCTGTCGACGATGTTGGCGGCGTGGGCGTAGTAGGTCTCCACGAGCGCGATGTCCCGCTCCGGAAGCATGTTGAAGTGCAGCGAGAGGAGCAGGTCGGCGCCGGCCGCGCGCACCGCGGCGACGCGCTCGTCGCGCGAGAGCCTGATGTCCCGATCGCGGGTCAGCGACACGTCGATGGCCTCGGCGGCGAGCTCCGCGCGCAGACGTCGGGCGATGTCGAGCGTCAGATCCTTCTCGAGCAGGCCGTTCGCCGCGCGGGTGCCGGTATCGTCGCCGCCGTGTCCGGGGTCGATCATCACGGCGAAGCGAGGACCGAACGGCTCCCTCCACGTGACCGGCGGATCGGGAAACGGCCGACGTGGTGTACCCGCGCCACAGCCCGACAGCGTCAGTGCGACGCCCGTCGCCAGCGCGCCCCGGAGAATGGAGCGGCGGCTGCGCGAGCCGTCCGGACGATCCTCCCTGCCTTGCGCGAGCGCTCCCATCAGCCTGCCCGTCGCCGCCTCGGCCGTGCCTTGCGCACGCGCCTGACGCTCGGCGCTTCCTCCTTTGCGGACGTCGCCGCGGTGCCGCCTTGCGCCAGCAACTCCGCGAGGAACGGCGCCGTGCGCGAGCGCTTCGAACGCGCGACCTTCGCGGGCGTGCCCCGGGCGACGACGCGCCCGCCGCCCGTCCCGCCCTCGGGCCCCATGTCCACGATCCAGTCGGCCTCGGCCATGATGTCGAGGTTGTGCTCGATCACGAACACCGAGTTGCCCGCCTCGACGAGGCGGTGCAGCACGTGGATCAGGTTCTCGACATCGGCCATGTGCAGCCCCACCGTCGGTTCGTCGAGGACGTAGAGCGTGTGCACGCCCGGAGCGCCTCTACCCCCTCCAGGGGGCTTGCCGCTCGAGTCCTTGAGCACCGGCTTCGCCTTGGCGAGCTCCGAGACGAGCTTGATGCGCTGCGCCTCGCCGCCGGAGAGCGTCGGGCTCTGCTGGCCGAGCGTCAGGTAGCCTAGGCCGACGTCCTGCAGGAGCGTCAGCGCGTGGTGGATCGAGGGGTGCGCCTCGAAGAACCCGACCGCCTCGTCCACGTTCATCAGCAGCACCTCGCCGATCGAGCGTTCCTTCCAGCGCACCGACAGCGTCTCGGGGTTGAACCGCTGCCCGGCGCAGACCTCGCACGGCACCTTGACGTCCGGCAGGAAGCTCATCTCGATGCGTTGCATGCCCTTGCCCTCGCACTCCTCACAGCGCCCGCCGCCGACGTTGAACGAGAACCGGCTCGGCGTGTAGCCGCGGATGCGCGCCTCGGTGGTGTCGGCGAACAGGCGCCGGATGTTGTCCCAGAACCCGATGTAGGTGGCCGGACACGAGCGCGAGGTCTTGCCGATCGGCGTCTGGTCGACTTCGAGCAGCCGTGTGATCGACTCCCAACCGGTGATGTCCGCGCAGCCGACGAGCTTGCCGAGCTTGCGCCGCCGCTTCTGCGAGTTGATGACGCGAAGGTTGTCGTGCACGACATCGCGGATCAGCGTGCTCTTGCCGGAGCCCGACACGCCGCTGATGCAGACCAGCTGGCCGAGCGGCAGGTCCACCGAGACGTCCCGGAGGTTGTGCAGGTCGGCGCCGTCGACGTGCAGCACGTGCTCGGGGTCAGTGCGTGTCGGGTAGAGCGGGTGGACGAGCGGGCGGTCGAGCAGACGGCCGGTCACCGAGTCGGGATGCTTCCTGACCTGGGCGACGGTGCCCGCCGCGACGATCCGTCCGCCGCGCACACCCGCGCCCGGGCCGATGTCGATGACGTGATCGGCGCTCGTGATCGTCTCCGCGTCGTGCTCGACGACGATGATCGTGTTGCCCTTGCCGCGCAGGCGCGCGAGCGTGTCGAGGAGCATCCGGTTGTCGCGCGGGTGCAGGCCGATCGTCGGCTCGTCGAGCACGTAGCAGACGCCCCGCAGGTTGCTGCCGAGCTGGGCGGCGAGCCGGATGCGTTGTGCCTCGCCGCCCGAGAGCGTCGGCGCGGCCCGATCCAGCGACAGGTAGGAGAGACCGACCTCCTCGAGAAAGGCCAGGCGCGAGGCGAGCTCGACCAGGCTGTCGCGGGCGATCGCCGCCTCCCGCTCGGTCAGCTTCAGGGCACCGAGCTTCGTGCCCGCCTCGGTGATCGACATCGCCGCGAAGTCGGCGATCGTCCGGTCCTTGAACCAGACCGCCAGCGACTCCGGCTTGAGGCGCTGCCCCTCGCACAGCGTGCACGGTTCGGCCTCCTCCTCGGCGCCGCGCCAGCCGCGCTCCTCGCCGGTCTGCTCCTCGTCGAAGCCGGAGATGATCTCGCCGGTGCCGAAGCACTCGGGGCACCAGCCGTGCTTGGAGTTGTACGAGAACATGCGCGGGTCGAGCTCGGGGAAACTCCGCTGGCAACCCGGACAGGCGCGCTGCGTCGAGAACAGGACTTCCGTGCCGCGACGTCCGCCGACGACCGCGATCTTGACGACACCGCTGCCGAAGTCGACGGCACGACGAAGCAGGGCGACGAGCTCGGCCTCGTCGTTCGCCTCCACCGCGATCTCGCCGACGGGCAGGTCGATGGTGTGCTCCTGGAATCGATCCAGTCGTGGCCAGTCGTCGGTCGGCAGCGCCTCGCCGTCGACGCGCAGGGTGCGGAAGCCCTTGTTCAGGGCCCACTTCGCCAGATCGGTGTAGTAGCCCTTCCGGTCGACGATCAGCGGCGCGTGCAGCGCGACCGTCCTGCCGCGGTGGCGCTTGACGACCTGGGCGGCGATCGCCTCCACCGACTGCGCCGAGATCGGCACCCCGCAGTCGGGGCAGTACTGCTCGCCGAGCTTGACGAACAGGAGACGGAGGAAGTGATAGATCTCGGTCATCGTCGCGACCGTGCTCTTCCGGCCGCCGCGGCTCGTCCGCTGCTCGATCGCGACGGTCGGCGGGATGCCGGTGATCGCGTCGACGTCGGGGCGGGCGGCCGGCTGCACGAACTGGCGCGCGTAGGCGTTCAGCGACTCGAGGTAGCGCCGCTGGCCCTCGTTGAAGACGATGTCGAAGGCGAGCGTGCTCTTGCCGCTGCCGCTCATGCCGGTGATGACGGTCAGCTTGTCGCGCGGGATCTCCACATCGATGTTCTTCAGGTTGTGCTCGCGCGCCTTGTGCACGACGATCCGGTCGTCCGGGATGCGGGCGTCCGGGATGCCGGCGTCCGGGCTTCCGGCGTCCGGGCTTCCGGCGTCCGGTCTCCGGGTCGTCGCCCCGCCGGGCGAGCGCGCCGGACGCGAGGCCGACGGGCCCTCGGCGACGTTCGCGAGCGACCCGGCGAGCATCAGCCGGTCGCTCGCGTCGCGGTAGTCGCGGAGCGCCTTGCCGGTGATGCTCGTCGCGTGTGCCATCAGCTCGAGCGGCGTTCCCTCGCAGACGATCTCCCCGCCCGCGTCACCGCCCTCGGGACCGAGGTCGACGATGTGATCGGCGTTGGCGATGACGTCGAGGTTGTGCTCGATGACGACGAGCGAGTGGCCGTCGGCGACCAGTTGCCCGAAGGCGACGAGCAGCTTGTCGATGTCGTCGAAGTGCAGGCCCGTCGTCGGCTCGTCGAACAGGAACAGGGTCGGCTTCGGTCCGTCGCGCTCGCTGACCTTGCGCTTCGCCCGCCGGCTCTTGGCCTCGCCGAGGTGGGCGGCGAGCTTGAGCCGCTGCGCCTCGCCGCCCGACAGCGTCGGCACCGGCTGCCCGAGCGTCACGTAGCCGAGCCCGACGTCCTTGAGCGGCGCCAGCGCACGCAGCACGGCCGCTTCGCCGGCGAAGAAGTCCAGCGCCTCGTCGACGGTCATGTCGAGCACGTCGGCGATGGAGCGGCCTGCGTCCAGGCGGCCCGCGTCCAGGCGGCCCGCGTCCAGGCGGCCCGCGTCCAGGCGGCCCGCGTCCGGGCGGCCCGCGTCCGGGCGGCCCGCGTCCGGGCGGCCCGCGTCCGGGCGGCCCGCGTCCGGGCGGCCCGCGTCCGGGCGATCCGCGCGCGAGCGGCCGGTACCGGTGCGGCCCGCCTTCGGATGATCCGCACGCGGACCCCCCGCGCCCGCCGCCGGCGCGGACGCGAACAGCTTGATCTCGAGCAGCTCCGGGCGATAGCGCCGCCCGTCGCACTCGGCGCAGCGCAGGTACACGTCCGACAGGAACTGCATCTCCACGTGCTCGAACCCGTTGCCGGAGCAGACCGGACAGCGCATGCCGGAGTTGAAGCTGAAGGCGCTCGCCTTGTAGCCACGCTCCTTCGCCTCGGGAATCCTCTCGAACAGCTTGCGGATCGTCTCGAACGCGCCGGTGTAGCTGACCGGGTTCGAGCGCGCCGACTTCCCGATCGGCGACTGGTCGACGAGCACGACGTCGCCGATCAGCTCGTCGCCGCTCAGCGAGGCGTACGCCTCGGGCGGCTCCTTCGGGCGGCCCTTGGAGGTGGACAGCGCGTTGAAGAGCGTGTCCTGGATCAGCGTGGACTTGCCCGAGCCCGACGGCCCGGTGACGCACACGAGGCGGTTCAGCGGCAGCGACAGCGTGACGTTCCGGAGGTTGTGGCCGCTCGCACCGGCGAGCACGATGCGCTCGTCGGTGGACGCGCGCGCGCCGTCGGCCCCGGCGTCGTCCGCGTGAGCGGCACCGATGGGTGCCGCGCCCGCCGCTCGGACGGCTCCCGCGCCGAACGTCAGCTTCTTCTTGCCCGTCAGGTACTGCGCGGTCAGCGACTTCCTCTTCCCGACGAGCTTCGCCGGCGTGCCGTCGAAGACGATCTGCCCGCCCGCCTTGCCGGGACCGGGACCGATGTCGATGATGCGGTCGGCGGCGAGCATCAGCTGCGGGTCGTGCTCGACGACGATCAGCGTGTTGCCGGCGTCGCGAAGCCGCGTCAGCACGCGGATGACACGGTCCATGTCGCGCGCGTGCAGCCCGATGCTCGGCTCGTCGAGGACGAACAGGGTATTGACGAGCGACGTGCCGAGCGCCGTCGTCAGGTTGATGCGCTGGACCTCGCCGCCGGACAGCGTCCGCGACTGCCGGTCCAGCGTCAGGTAGCCGAGCCCGACGTCGGTCAGGTAGTGGAGGCGCGAGCGCATCTCGCCGACGACGATGCGGGTCGGCTCGTCGGTGCCGTCGCCTTCCTCGCGCGAGCCGACACGCTCGGCGACGCGTTCCACGAAGGCGAACGACTTCTCCAGCGGCAGCTGCATCAGGTCGACGATGTCGAGCCCCGGCAGCGTCTCGTAGCGCGCCGCCGGGATCGTCGCCCCGACGGCACGGTGCCGTTCGCCCGGCGTGGTGACGGCGGCCGCGTCGTCGAGGGTGCCGACCCGCCACGCGAGCGACTCGGGTTTCAGCCGTGCGCCCCGGCAGTCCGGGCACTCGTCGTAGCTCCGGTACTTGGCGAGCATGACGCGCACGTGCATGCGGTACGACTTCCGCTCGAGCCAGTCGAAGAAGCCCTTGACGCCGTACCAGTGGCCCTTCGCGCTACCGCCGTCGCCGTGCACGACCCACTCGCGGTGCTCGTCCGGCAAGTCGGCGTAGGGAACGTCGAGCGCGACGCCCGCCCTCTTCGCCGCCCGCACCATGTCGCGCTGGCAGACGGCGGCGCTGTCGGTCTGGAACACCTTGACGGCACCGCCCTTCAAGGTCAGCGACGGGTCCGGGATCGCGAGCCGGTAGTCGATGCCGATGATCCGCCCGAACCCGCGGCAGGTCTCGCAGGCGCCCATCGGCGAGTTGAACGAGAACATGCTCGGCACGGGATCGCGGTAGCGGATCCCGCAGCGCTCGCAGACGAGCCGGGTCGAGAAGCTCTCGCTCGCGACCGGCACGCGCTCCGCGTCCAGCACGTGCACGACGACCTTGCCGAGACCGTGGCGGAGCGCCGCCTCGATCGCCTCGACGAAGCGCCCGCGGTTGGCCGCGGCCGTCCTGAGCCGGTCCTGGACGACCTCGATCCGGCCGTCGGGCAGGCGGTGGACGCGGGTGTAGCCCTGGCGGCCGAGCCAGCCCTCGACCTCGGTGGCGTCGAAGTTCTCGGGAACCGGCACCTCGAAGGTGATCATGACGCGCGTGTCGGCGGAATCCTTCGCGTCGAGGTAGCGCTCGGCGATGCGTTCCGGCGTGTCGCGCCGGACCGGTTCGCCGCAGTCCGAGCAGTAGAGCTCGGCGGTGCGGGCGAACAGGAGCTTGATGTGGTCGTTCAGCTCCGTCATCGTGCCGACCGTGGAGCGCGAGGTCCTGACGGGGTTGGTCTGGTCGATCGCGATGGCGGGCGGAATACCCTCGACCTTGTCGACCTGCGGCTTGTCCATCCGGTCGAGGAACTGGCGGGCGTACGGGGAGAACGTCTCGACGTAGCGTCGCTGGCCCTCGGCGTAGATCGTGTCGAAGGCGAGGGTGGACTTCCCGCTCCCGCTCACGCCGGTGACGACGATCAGCTCCCCGTGCGGCAACTTCAGATCGAGATTCTTCAGATTGTTCTGACGGGCGTTCTCGATCAGGATGTGCTTGCTCATGCGGGATCGGGGCTGCGTCCTGGGCGAAGGCGAATCCGCTAGTCTACGAGGCGAGGCTGGTACGGGTCACGTTCCATTGCCGTAAAGATTGCCAGCGCCGTGGCCGAGCTGGCCGACACCACCGCACGCGGTGTAGAAGCGAGCGACATCCGTTCCGGACACGTCCCTTGACCACTCGCCGCCGCGCCGCCTCGTCCGCGCTCCCCTGCCTGCCGTTCCGCCCTCTGCCGGTCCCCTCCCCGTCGTTTCCCTCCTCGTCGTTCCCGTTCCCGTCGGGCCCCCTGTGGGCGCCGTGGCGGCCGGTGTTCTCGGACGCGGCGCTCGTCGTGCCGATGCGGCTCGCGCTGATGCCGTGGCTGATGCTGACCGACCCGGCGGCGGGCCACCGCGAGGCTGGTCTGATGGTCGACGAGAAGCGGGCGGCGTACGGCGAGAGCCTGGCGAGCCTGTGGCTGGCGCCGCTGCGCTACTGGACGGGCATCGCCACGCTGGCCGTCGCGCCGGGATCGGCCGGATTCGACCGGGCGCTGGCCGAGACCAGCCGTCTGGCGGCGAAACCGTACGGCCGACGGGTCCGCTCCAACCGTCGCAGGCTCGCGCGCGGCGGCTGAGCGCCCGTCGCGGCGGACGTGATCCGACGCACGGCCGGTTCGACGCACGCTCAGGTTGTCGGGCCGGTCGTTCTCGATCACGATGGGAGTCTCGCGAATCGCGGCCGGCGGGACGGGCGAGGAAGGCGGGTTCGGCGGAAGCGGCGGGGCCACGGCGGACCGGGCGACGACGGCGAACGGGGACGGGGACGGGGACGGAGACGGAGGAACGCGGACGATGACGCTCGACCAATCGGCATCGGAGGTTTTCGCACGGGACGGCTACCTCGTGCGGCGCGGCCTGATCGACCCGGCGAGCGTCATGGCGCTCGTCGCGCTGATCGACGACTCGCTGCACCCGGCGCTCGCGCCGGTCGAGTTCGAGGCGGACGTGCATTATCCGGGTGCCCCCGAGTCGCGTCTCGCCCCGGGCGGACAGACCCCGCGGCGGCTCCTGCACGCCTACGGCCGCGACGCGCTGTTCCGCGACATCGGGCGCCACCCGGAGGTCATCGCGACGCTCGGGGCGCTGATGGGCGACGGCGAGCTCCTGCTCTCGCAGAACCATCACAACTGCGTCATGACCAAGCACCCGGGGTTCAGCAGCGTCACGAGCTGGCACCAGGACAGCCGCTACTGGCGCTTCGATCGTCGCGAGCTCGTCAGCACCTGGCTCGCGCTCGGACCGGAGCGCGAGGACAACGGCTGCCTGATGGTGATTCCCGGCTCGCACGTGCTGGACTTCGAGCCGGGTCAGTTCGACGCGGCACTGTTTCTCCGCACCGACGTTCCCGAGAACGAGGCGCTCCTCGCCCGTGCCGTGCCCGTCGAGCTCGAGGCGGGGGATGTCCTGTTCTTTCACTCGCGCACCCTGCACGCGGCCGGGCGGAACGTCTCGGACACGATCAAGCGATCGCTCGTGTTCACGTACCGCGCGGCGGACAACGCGCCGATCCCCGAGACACGCTCGGCGATCTACGAGGACATTCCGCTCGGCACCCGCTGATGGGCCCGTGCCGGGCGGATCGCCGATCGTGGCGGGCTCGAGCGGCGGCGGCCGAGGCACGAACCGGATCACGTAGGTGCCGGGCACGCCGACGTCGTAGGTGCGGGCGAGGTCGACGGTGCGCTCGATCGTCTCGCCCGGTGCGCGGACCGGAATCGACGCCGAGACGGCGATCGGCACGGGTTCCCGAGACGATCGGGTCCGGTGGTGGCCCGGCCGTCCGACGGACGTCGGTCCGGGCCTCGGGCCCGACGGATGTCGTCACCCTCCCCGAAACGCGATCCGCCGCACACGGCGCGGCGTCCGCCCGTCCGCACGCTATGATCGTCGCCCCCTGACGCGATGCCCGACCGGACACTTCCATGGAGAGCGACTACGACTTCCGCGCGATCGAGGCGGCCGTGCAGGGCGCCTGGCGCGACACCGAGGCGTTCCGCGCCGTCGAGGACCCCGACCGGGAGAAGTACTACTGCCTCTGCATGCTCCCCTACCCGAGCGGCAGCCTGCACATGGGGCACGTCAGGAACTACACCATCGGCGACGTGATCTCGCGCTACAAGCGCATGCAGGGGTTCAACGTGCTGCAGCCGATGGGCTGGGACGCGTTCGGCCTGCCGGCCGAGAACGCCGCGATCAGGAACGCGACGGCGCCGGCGGCGTGGACCTACGCCAACATCGAGGAGATGCGCGAGCAGCTCTCGCGTCTCGGCTTCGCCTACGACTGGTCGCGCGAGCTGGCCACCTGCGCACCCGAGTACTACCGCTGGGAGCAGTGGTTCTTCACGAAGCTCCTCGAGAGGGGGCTGGCCTACCGGAAGCTCGCCGTCGTCAACTGGGATCCGGTCGAGCAGACCGTGCTCGCCAACGAGCAGGTCGACGCGGACGGTCGTGGCTGGCGCTCGGGGGCGAAGGTCGAGCGCCGCGAGATCCCGCAGTGGTTCCTGAAGATCACCGACTACGCCGACGAGCTCCTGAGCGAGCTGGACACCATGGACGGCTGGCCGGATGCGGTCAAGACGATGCAACGGAACTGGATCGGACGCTCGGAGGGCATCGAGTTCGACTTTCCGATCGCCGGTCGCGGCGGCCGACCGGTCGACGTCACGAACGACGGGGTCGAGGACGTCGTGCGCGTCTACACGACGCGTCCCGACACCGTCGCGGGAGTGACCTACATGGCCGTCGCCGCCGAGCACCCGCTCGCCCGGGCCGCCGCGATGTCCAGCCCCGAGGTCGCCGACTTCGTGCGCGAATGCGCCGCGGGCGGCACCTCGGAGGCGGCCGTCGAGACGCTGGAGAAGCGTGGCGTGCCGCTCGGGATCGAGGCGGTCAACCCCGTCACCGGCGAGCGCGTACCGATCTGGGTGGCCAATTTCGTGCTGATGGGCTACGGCACCGGCGCCGTCATGGCCGTGCCCGCCCACGACCAGCGCGACTGGGAGTTCGCGACGAAGTTCGGGTTGCCGATCCGCCAGGTCATCCAGTCGACGACCGCGCCGGTCGACGTCTCCGAGGGGGCGTTCGTGACCAAGGAGGACAGCGTCACGATCGATTCCGGCGAGTTCGACGGCCTCGACTTCGCCGCCGCGTTCGAGGCGACTTGCACGCACCTGGAGAGGACCGCGAACGGCGAGCGCCGCGTCAACTACCGCCTGCGCGACTGGGGCGTCTCGCGTCAGCGCTACTGGGGCTGCCCGATTCCGGTGATCTACGACGCCGACGGCAACGCCCATGCCGTGCCGGAGGCGGATCTGCCCGTCGTGCTGCCCGAGGACGTCGCGTACTCGGGCGTCACGTCGCCCATCAAGTCGGACCCCGCGTTCTTCGAGACGACGGTGCCCGGTACCGGCGAGCCCGGCACGCGCGAGACCGACACCTTCGACACCTTCTTCGAGTCGAGCTGGTACTACGCCCGCTACTGCTCGCCGGGGGCCGACGCGATGCTGGACGAGCGTGCGAACCACTGGTTGCCGGTCGATCAGTACATCGGCGGCATCGAGCACGCCGTGCTGCACCTGCTCTACGCGCGCTTCTTCCACAAGCTGATGCGCGACGTCGGCCTGGTCGACTCCGACGAGCCGTTCACGCGACTGCTGACCCAGGGCATGGTGATCGCCGAGACGTTCTCGCGCGAGGGCGAGGGGGGCAAGCCCGAGTACTTCTCCCGCGACGAGCTCGAGCTGGAACGTGACGAGAAGGGTCGGATCTCGGGAGCGACCCTCGTCGCCGACGGCGAGCCGGTATCGGTCGGACGCATCGAGAAGATGTCCAAGTCCAAGAGCAACGGCGTCGACCCGCTGTCGATGATCGCGCGCTATGGGGCGGACACGGTGCGTCTGTTCTCGATGAGCGATTCGCCGCCGCACCAGTCGCTCGAGTGGAAGGAGGGGGGGGTCGAGGGCATGCACCGCTTCCTGCGCAAGCTCTGGCGCACGGGCACCGGGATCGCCGGCGAAGGTGGTGCGAGCGGTTCCGGCGAAAAGCCCGCCGCGACTCCCGCCACGACGTTCGACGCCGATGCGCTGGACGACGCGCAGCGAGCATTGCGGCGAAAGACCCACGAGACGATCGCCAAGGTCACCGACGACATCGAGCGTCGGCTGACCTTCAACACGGCCATCGCCTCGATGATGGAGCTCTACAACGAGCTGTCGCGTTTCGACGACCCCTCGGACGTCGGCCGTGCCGTGCGACGCGAGGCGTTCGAGGTATTGCTCCTGTTGCTGGCCCCGTTCGTGCCGCACGTCGTCGACGAGCTCTGGCGTTCGCTCGGCAATACGGTGGCGCTGGTCGACGCGCCGTGGCCCACGGTCGACGAGGCGGCGCTCGTGCGCGACACGCTGACGCTCGCCGTGCAGGTCAACGGCAAGCGGCGGGACGAGATCGCCGTCGCCGCCGACGCCTCGAAGGCCGACTGCGAGGCGGCGGCACGGGAGAGCGAAGGTGTCGCGCGCCATCTCGAGGGCCTGACGGTCAGGAAGGTCATCGTCGTGCCGGGAAGGCTCGTCAACATCGTCGCGTCCTGACGGTCTTGGACAGGCCGCGAAGCTCGCGTCTCGCGCGCGAGAGACTGTCGTCGGCGCGAGCCGTCACCCGATGAGCGTCCTGACGGCGTCCGTGTTCGGCAACGCCTGGCTGCTGCTGACGATCGCGACCCTGTGCTGGGGCGGCAACGCCGTCGCCGGCAAGCTCGCCTCGAGCGAGTGGCTGCCGTTCACGCTGACGATGGTGCGCTGGGGCTGCGCGTTGCTGCTCCTGCTGCCGTTCGCGTGGCGACCGCTCCGGCGCGACTGGCCGGTGCTCAGACGGCACCTGCCGCTGATGTTCCTGCTCGGCGGGGTGGGCATGTGTCTCTTCAACCTGCTGATGTATCTCGCGCTGAACCACACGTCGGCGATCAACGTCAGTATCGAGCAGGCGGCGATGCCGCTGCTCATCATGATCGCCAACTTCGTCGTGTTCTCGCAGCGCGTCAGGGCGCTGCAGCTCGTCGGGCTGGCGCTGTCGATCGCCGGCGTGCTCGTGACCACCACCGGGGGGCGGCCGCTCGACTTCTTCACCGGCGGGCTCAACCGCGGGGACGCGCTGATGCTCCTGGCGTGCGTGTTCTACGCGGGCTACACGTTCGCGCTGCGCTGGAAGCCGGCGCTGCACTGGCTCAGCTTCATGTGGGCGATCTCGGTCGCCGCCTTCGTCATGACGCTGCCGTTCGCCGCGTGGGAGCTGTCGCGGGCGAGCCAGCCGATGCCGGGGACCGGCGGCTGGCTCGCGCTCGCCTACGTGGTCGTGTTCCCGACGATCGTCAGCCAGATCGCCTACGCGCGCGGCGTCGAGCTGATCGGCGGCAATCGGGCGGGGCAGTTCATCAACCTGGTGCCGGTGTTCGGGGCGGCGCTCGCCGTGCTGATCCTCGGCGAGCGCTTCGCCTGGTACCACGGCGTCGGTCTCGCGCTCGTGCTCGGCGGCATCACCCTGGCCGAGCGCGTCGCCGCTCGCGCCGCTGCGTGCGCCGCCGTTCGCGCCGCGCCGCCTCCCCCCGCGGCATCGCGTCGAGCCTGAAACGCTCCGTCTCCGGATCGAAGCCGGCGGCACGCACGCCGACGGCGTCGCCGATCGCGAACTGGGGCCTGGCGGAGTCGGCGGGCACCGCGCGCAGCCCGGCCAGCGAGTACGGGGTTCCGTGGCGGCGCTCGAGATCCTCCGCGTAGACCTTCAGGTCGAGCGCGAACTCGTCGAGGCCGACGTAGAGGTGACCGCCCGCGCCGTCCCGGCCGGAACGCACACCGAGTACCGTGCCCGCTCGGGTCGGCACCGGGTCGCGCGCGAGATCGGCCTCCAGCAGATCGCCGATGACGGCCAGCCCGATCCGCTTGTCGAGCGCCTTCTGGCGACGCCGGGCGGCGTTGGCCGACTCGATCACGGCATCCCTGAGGGCGGGATCGTGGTCGCCGCGGCCCTCCAGCTCGGCGAGCAGCTCGCGGTGCGTGAACACGCCGACGATCTCGCGCATCGGCGACGAGAAGCGCGCGTAGCTCGCGAGTGCGAGCGCGTGGTGGCGGCCGGGCGTGGCGCGGAACTCCGAGGCGCGCTGGCGCACGAGCACCTGTCGCTGCACGGCGCGCACGCGCCCGCGTTCGCGCGGCGCGTCGGGCAGTGACGCGATGTAGTCGGCGAGGCTCCGCTTCTTCGTCCAGCGCCAGCGCTCGTCCAGACCGGTCGACGTGACCCAGGCGTCGAGCTCGCGACGGAGCTCGTCGAGTCGGGTGCCGGGCGGCGCCTCGTGCACGCGGTAGATCGGTTCGAGGGTCCCGGTATCGCTCTCGCTCCCGGCTCGCTCGTCGTTCCCGTCCGCCGGTGACTCGCTCTGCGGCGAGTCGAGGCCGGCGAGCAGCGCGGCGCCTTCGGTGTTGCAGAGCAGGCTGATCTCGGCGTTCCACCCCTCGACCCGCAAGCGCTCGCGCTCGCGGGCGACGAAGCGTGGCGGGTCGCCGTCGATCTCGATACGGGTCTCGCGCCGGTCGAACGCGATGACGCCGCGTTCGCGGGCGAGGTGCTCGAGCTTGCCGCCGACCTCGCGCAGCAGGCGAAGGCTCTGCCTGCTGCCCTCGTCGAGCGATCCGTGACGGGGTTCGTCGGGCGGTTCTCCCGGCGCGCGCGTCGCCGCTTCCGGCCGCCCGTCGAGGAACGCCTGCACGCCGACGTACGTCAGCTGCGCGCGACTCCGGATCCGCGCGCGCAGGACGCGCGTGCCGAGCGCCCTGCCATCGGGACCGAGCCGCATGTCGAACACCACGGAGCGCCGCTCCGCGGCGGGGGCGAGCGAGACCAGATCCTCCGACAGCGAGCGCGGCAGCATCGGCGCGACCGCGAGCGGGGTGTAGTGACTCGCGCCGCGCTCGAGGGCGGAGGCGAACAGGGCCGAGCCCGGGCGGACGTAGTGAGAGGCGTCGGCGAGCGCGTAGCGGATGCGGAAGTCGGCGCCGTCGCGCTCGATCAGGAGCGCCTGATCGAGGTCGCGGGAGCCGGGGTTGTCGATCGTGACGAACGGCAGTGCCGTCAGGTCCTCGAGCGCCGGATCGTCGAGACCGGGGTTTTCGTGCCAGGCGGCCGCCTCGGCTTCCGCCGCGTCGGTGTGCGCGAGGCTCACGCCGAGCGTCTCGAACGCCCGGGTGACGACCGTGGTCGGAGAGACGTCCCGGGGAGGCGAGGGCGGCATGCGGATCAGTGTAGCGCGCTACACTCGGCAGCCCACCCGCAGGAGACCGTCGATGATCCGCCTTCCCGCATTTCGTGCACTGCCCGCCGCGCTGCTGTCCGGTGCACTCGCCTCGTTCGGTGGTGGCGCTCTGCACGCCCAGGACGGAATGCGCAGCGTCCCGAGTCCGCACGACGTCGCGACCACCGTCGATCGCCTCGAGGCGGTGCTCGCGGAGAACGGCATGACGGTGTTCGCGCGGATCGACCACGCGGCCGGTGCCGACAAGGCCGGGCTGGAGCTTCCGCCGACCGAGGTGCTGGTGTTCGGCAACCCGATGGTCGGCACGCCGCTGATGGGCTGCAGCCCGAGCATCGCGATCGACCTGCCCCAGAAGATGCTCGCGTGGAAGGCCGAGGACGGCGCGACGCGGCTCGGCTGGAACGATCCCGAATGGCTGAAGGGACGTCACGCCACCGAAGGCTGCGACGAGGTGTTCGGCAAGGTCGATGCTGCCCTGAACGCGTTCGCGGCCGCCGCGACCGCCGAGTGATGAGCGCTCCGTGACGATGCCGCGCGCCGGTCCGGATCGCGTGCGCGCGGTGACCCGAGCCCTGGCGTTCGGCGCCGTGTTCGCGCTCACCGCCTGCGGCTTTCAGCCGCGCGGCAGTCTCGTCGCGCTCGACGACCCCGGTCGACTGTTTCTCGACGCCGACCGGGCACTGTCGATCGAGGAGGAGCTGCGCTCGGCGCTGCTCGAGCGCGCGTTCACGCTCGCACCGAACCGCGACGCGGCGGACATCGTGCTGCGCGTGACCGACGAGCTCAAGACCCAGCGCATCGTCTCGGTGCGCAGCACGGGCCGTGTCAGCGAATTCGAGCTCGCCCACATGGTCAGCGTCACGATCTCGCGCGTCGCCGATCCTGCCGTGCGCCCCGCCGCGGAACCCGGTGCCCCGCCCGATGCCGCGACCGCGCCCGATTCGCCGGTCGCGCCGACGCCCGATTCCTTCGCGGACGGAAGTGCCGATCCCGCGCTCTCCACGGCCGTCGCCTCGCGCCGTGCGGATCAGGTACGGGTGACACGCGAGTACACCTACGACGAGTCGCAGGTGCTCGGCAAGGAGAACGAGGCGCGGATTCTCAGAGGGGAGATGAGCGAGGAGCTCGTCCGTCAGATCGTCCTGCGGACCGTCGCGAGCCTCGCCCGCAGCGCCGAGGACGACGGGAGGTCGGGCTGAGGAGAGCTCAGCATTCGTGGGGCGCGATCGCCGCGTAGCCGCGCGCGGTGTAGATCAGCGGCTCGCCGCGTGTCGTCCCGACGTCGACGACGTGACCGAAGAACACCCGGTGCGTGCCGCGCGAGATCGTCGTGTCGAGCTCGCAATCCAGGGCGACGAGTGCGTCGGAGAGGATCGGCGTACCGCCGGTCAGCGTGGTCCACACGCCGGCCGCCTCGAACCGGTCCGAGACGTCCGGGTCGAGGCCGGCGAAGACGTTCGAGAGCTCCTGCTGGGAATCCTTCAGCAGATTGACCGCGAAGCGGCCCGAGGCGTCGACCATCTCGCAGAACTCGTTGTCGGCGTTGACGCAGACGAGCAAGAGGGCGGGCTCGGCGCAGACCGAGCACATCGAGCTGACCGTCAGCCCGGTGCGGCGCCCGCCATGCGTCGTCGTGACGATGGAGACGCCGTTCGCGGCGAGCGACAGCGCCGACGTGAATGCCGACGCCGTGATGCTCGGCCGCTCGCCCCGTGTTCGCGGGGAACCCTCTTCCACGGTTTCCGCGTCCCGGTTCAGGAGGCGCTCGGGTAGTCGCGACGGGCGGCACCGGTGTAGATCTGACGCGGGCGCCCGATGCGGAACTCCGGATCCTCGTGCATCTCCATCCAGTGACTGATCCAGCCGACCGTGCGCGACATCGCGAACATCCCCGTGAACATGTTCATCGGGATGTTGAGCGCGCGCAGGATGATGCCGGAGTAGAAGTCGACGTTCGGGTAGAGCTTGCGCTCGATGAAGTAGTCGTCGGCGAGTGTCGCCTTCTCGAGCTCCATGGCGAGCTCGAACAGCGGCTGGTCCCCGCCGAGCTGCCCGAGCAGCTCGTGACACATCTTCTGGATCAGCTTGGCGCGCGGGTCGAAGTTCTTGTAGACGCGGTGGCCGAAGCCCATCAGGCGGAAGGGATCGTCCTTGTCCTTGGCGCGGGCGATGGTCTGCTCGATCGTCTCGCCGGAGTTCAGGATGCGGTCGAGCATGTTGATTACCGACTCGTTCGCGCCGCCGTGGGCCGGGCCCCAGAGCGAGGCGACGCCGGCGGCGATCGACGCGAACGGGTTGGCACCCGAGCTGCCGGCCAGGCGGACCGTCGAGGTGCTCGCGTTCTGCTCGTGATCGGCGTGCAGGATCATGATCAGCTCGATCGCCTTGACCGAGACCGGATCCGGCACGTATTCCTCGGCCGGCACGGCGAACATCAGCCGAACGAAGTTCTCGACGTAGCTGAGGGTGTTGTCGGGGTACATGAACGGCTGGCCGAGATGATGGTTGTAGCAGTACGCGACGAGCGTGGGCATCTTCGCGATCAGGCGCTGGGCCGAGATCTCGCGGTGCTGGGGGTTCGTGACGTCGGTGGAGTCGTGATAGAACGAGCTCATGGCGCCGACCGTGCCGACCAGCATCGCCATCGGGTGGGCGTCGTAGCGGAAACCGTGCAGAAACCGGCGGATGTTCTCGTGCACCATCGTGTGCTGAGTGATGATGTGGTTGAACGCCTTGCCCTGATCGGGCGACGGCAGCTCGCCGTACATCAGGAGGTAGCAGACCTCGAGGTACGTGCTGTGCTCGGCGAGCTGCTCGATCGGGTAGCCGCGGTAGAGCAGCACGCCCTCGTCGCCGTCGATGTACGTGATCGCGCTCTTGCAGCTCGCGGTGGTGGCGAAGCCGGGATCGTAGGTGAACAGCCCGGTGTCCTTGTACAGACCGCGCACGTCGGCGACGTCGGGACCGTGGGTGCCGGATACCCTGGGCAGCTCGGAACGCTTGCCGTCGTCGGTGGTGATGATGATCGGGCCGTCGGTCATGCCGTGTTCTCCTCGCGTGGGGACTCGGACCGGCAGCGCGGCCACAAGGGTCGCGAGGCCTCGCCCGGCGGACGTTCGATTGGAAGACCGGCCATTATACGGGCAAAGCGCGCGGTGCCTGCCGGCATCCGCAGGCAGGGCAAGCGACGGGCGGATGTCTATACTCGCTGCGTGGCTGCGGCGCGGGGCGTCCGGCGTCGTGCTCCGGGGGCCTGCCGATGCGTTCCGTCTTGTTGTGCTCGCTGGCGCCGCTGCTCGCGTCCTTCGTCCTCGTCGGTGGCTGTGCGAGCGTGTCTCGGGAGCAGGTCGCCGTGGACGCGATCGGTGTCGCGGTGATCGGGGTCTCGCTTCGCGAGGGCGTGCGCGGCATCAACCGGAGCACCGCCGCGCGCGATCTCGCGCGCCGGCTCGAGGAAGGCGGACGACGGCGCGTCGTCTCGCCGGGGCGCGCTCGCGAGGCGCTCGGCGAGGCGTCGCGGGAGGCGCTCCTCGAGCGCCATGCACGCAGCGGGCTGATCGAGGAGCGCGATGTGCGTGCCCTCGTCGCCGCACCGCTGGACACGCGCTTCGCACTGTTCGCGCGCATCGAGAGGGACGAGGTGCGAGAGCTCGAGCCGCGCTCCGAGCCCGTGCGCGACGACGGCGGGCGAACGCTTTCCGACCGTGTCCGGATCGAGCGCGCGACGCGCCGCGACACCGAGCTGTCCGCCGTGCTCGTCGACCTGCACGCGGCGCGCGTCGTCTGGCTGAGACGTTACGCCGCGGCCCCCGTCACACGCGGCGAGAGCGTGCGCTACCGGGGCAGCAGCTTCACGGGCAGCGTCGCCGCATTGCTCGCCAACCGTCTCGTCAGCGGTACGGGGTCGCCGGACGCACCGCCGCCGGCGAGCCGTCGCGCGACGCTGGAGAGGCTGTTCGACGAGATCGAGCGCTCCCTGCCGGTGCGCTGAGCGTCGGCGCGGCACAAGGGGGGGGGAACGGTCGCTCGCCGGGCAGGTGCCGGGCGTACGCGACCCTCGTCGGGCCGCCGGCGGCGGACGGTCCGCCGTGCGTCGATGTCGATCGTCCGACGACGGCGAGCCGGTCGTCGTGTCCACGAGGTACTCCGACACGATCGAAGCGTGCGGCCCGTCTGTCCGTTGTGATAGGTTCCCGTCCGGTGAGTCCCGGACAGAGCTGCCGTGTGACCTCCGGTCACGAATGGAAGCCCACGTCCGCCTGCACGATCGGGTGCACGACTTCAGCACTCGACCACTTCACATCCGGAGCAAGAAAGCATGCGAATTCTGAAGACGACGGCCATCGCCGTCGCGCTGGCCGCGACCGGCCTCGGTACCACGGCGGCACAGGCCGACGAGACCCTCGACGCCGTCAAGGAAAAGGGTTTCATCCAGTGCGGCGTGTCCCAGGGGCTCCCGGGATTCTCCAACCCCGACGATCAGGGCAACTGGACCGGCCTCGATGTCGAGTTCTGCCGCGCCATGGCGGCGGCCGTGTTCGATGATCCCGAGGCGGTCAAGTTCACGCCGCTCTCGGCCAAGGTGCGCTTCACGGCGCTGACCTCGGGCGAGATCGACGTCCTGTCGCGCAACACCACCTGGACGATGAGCCGCGACACCGACTTCGGCGAGTTCGTCGGCGTCAACTACTACGACGGCCAGGGTTTCATGGTGCCCAAGGCCCTCGAGGTCGCGAGCGCCGAGGAGCTCGACGGGGCGGCGGTCTGCACCAACACCGGCACCACCACCGAGCTCAACGTCGCCGACTACTTCCGCTCGAAGGGCATGCAGTACACCGTCGTCGCGTTCGAGAAGGCCGACGAGGTCGTCGCCGCCTACGACGCCGGGCGCTGCGACGTCTACACGACCGACCGCTCCGGCATCGCCGCCCAGCGCACCAAGCTCTCCAAGCCCGACGATCACATCGTGCTGCCCGAGCTGATCTCCAAGGAGCCGCTCGGCCCGCTCGTGCGAAGCGGCGACAGCGAGTGGGGCGACATCGCTCGCTGGACGCTCAACTGCATGGTCAACGCCGAAGAGGCGGGCATCGATTCGTCGAACGTCGCCGACATGGCGAGTTCCGAGGATCCGAACATCAAGCGCATCCTCGGTACCGACGGCGACCTCGGCAGCAAGATCGGGCTGCCGAACGAGTTCTGCGCCCAGGTCGTCGCGCACGTCGGCAACTACGAGGAGAGCTACAACCGCAACGTCGGCCCCGACACCGAGCTGAAGCTCGATCGCGGACTCAACGCCCTGTGGTCCGACGGCGGCGTCATGTACGCCCCGCCGATGCGCTGAGGGCCGATTCGCCCGCGGGGGCCGGGCCGGCGGTACACGCCGGTCGGTCCCCGCACGGTTCACGCGTCGTCGCCCGGTCGTCGGGACGGGCGACGGGTGAACCCCGTCTCGGTCGCGTGTCGCAGGAGGCGCCGACCGGCTCGTCTCGTCCGTCGAGAGCCCCCGCGACAGCGTCGGCGCGCTCTCCGAAGCCGGTACGATCGCCATGGCCGACACGCCCGTTCCCACCGACGAATCCCCGCTCGCCCGTCACCAGGACGCGGCCGTGGGCGACACCGGGGCGCTCGCCTCGGGGGCCGCACCGCTCGCCACCGGAACCGCGGCGGGCACCTCGTTCTGGCGAGACCCCGACAAGCGGGCGCTTCTCTGGCAAGTGCTGGTGGTCGCCGTGCTGCTGTTCCTGGTGTGGCGCATCGTCGACAACACCGTCACCAACATGGCCGCCCGTGGCCTCGCCTCCGGGTTCGGCTTTCTGGACGTCTCGGCGGGGTTCGGCATCATCACGACGCCGTTCGTCCCGTACACCGAGGACTCGAGCTACTTCACCGTCTTCCTCGTCGGTCTCGTCAACACGCTGATCGTCGCGGTCATCGGCTGCCTCCTCGCCCTGGCACTCGGTTTCGTCGTCGGCATCGCCCGGCTGTCGAGCAACTGGCTCGTGCAGAAGATCGCGACGTTCTACATCGAGCTGTTCAGGAACGTCCCGCTCCTCCTGCAGATCCTGTTCTGGTACAGCGCGGTGCTCAAGCCGCTGCCCGGGCCGCGCGAGCTGCACACCGTGGGCGAAAGCGTCTGGTTCTCGCTGAACAACCGCGGCATCATCTTCGCCGAGCCGATCGGCCAGGAGGGCTTCCAGTACGTCTGGTGGGCGTTCTTCGCGGGCATCGCGCTGACCTTCGTCGTGCGCGCCCGGGCACGCGCCCGGCAGATGCGCACCGGTCTCCAGTTCCCGGTCGGCTGGACCGGCCTCGGATTGATCATCGGCCTGCCGCTGATCGTCTACCTCGTGCTCGGGCGGCCGCTGGAGTTCGCGCCGGCGGAGATGTCGCGGTTCGCGCTCCGTGGCGGGGTCACGATCATTCCCGAGTTCGTCGCGTTGCTGCTCGCGCTCGTGATCTACACCGCCGCGTTCATCGCCGAGATCGTGCGGGCCGGCATCCAGTCGGTCAGTCACGGCCAGACCGAGGCGGCCTCGGCGCTCGGCATCAAGCCCAACCACCGCATGCGTCTCGTGGTCGTGCCGCAGGCGATGCGGGTCATCGTGCCGCCGCTGACGAGCCAGTTCCTGAACCTGACCAAGAACTCGAGCCTGGCCACCGCGATCGCCTATCCCGACCTGTTCGCGGTGTTCGCCGGCACGACGTTGAACCAGACCGGACAGGCGGTCGAGATCATGGCGATGACCCTCGCGGTCTACCTGGCGCTGAGTCTCGGGACATCGGCGTTCATGAACTGGTACAACTCCCGCATAGGCCTGGTGGAGCGCTGAGATGGCTGCCGATCTCCCTGTCCGCACGGGCTCGACGCACGCCGGCGACCTGCCCGACAAGCCCGCGCCGACCGCGACCGACGGGCCCGTCGCCTGGATGCGCGACAACCTGTTCAACTCGCCCGGCAACGCGGTGCTGTCGCTGGCCGCGCTCGCCCTCCTGCTCTGGACCGTTCCGCCCATCATCGGCTGGACGATCACGTCGGCGAACTGGACCGGCGGTGCCGACGCCTGCCGCGCCAATCCGGACGGTGCCTGCTGGCCGTTCATCACGGCCCGCTGGGAGCAGTTCCTGTACGGCTTCTACCCGCGCGCCGAGCGCTGGCGCGTCAACGTGGTGCTCGCCATCCTCGCCGTCGGCATCGTGCTGCTGGCGTTCGAGCGGACGCCGGGACGAAAGTGGATCGGCGCGTTCATGCTCGTCGTCTTCCCGATCGTCTCGGTCTTCCTGATGGCCGGCAGCGACTGGTTCGGTCTGCCGACGGTCGGCACGGCCCGCTGGGGCGGATTCTCGCTGACGCTCGTCATCGCACTGTCGGGCATCGTCGCGTCGCTGCCGCTCGGGGTGGTGCTCGCGCTCGGCCGGCGTTCGACGATGCCGGTGGTGCGTCTCGTCTGCACGATCTTCATCGAGTTCTGGCGAGGCATCCCGCTGGTCGCCGTGCTGTTCATGGCCTCGGTCATGTTCCCGCTGTTCCTGCCGCCGGACGTGACGTTCGACCAGCTGCTGCGCGCCGTCATCGGCGTGGCGCTGTTCGCCTCCGCCTACATGGCCGAGGTGGTCCGCGGCGGTCTGCAGGCGATCCCGAAGGGGCAGTACGAAGGCGCCATGGCGCTCGGCCTGCCGTACTGGAAGATGATGCGCCTGATCATCCTGCCGCAGGCGCTGAAGATCGTCATCCCCGGCATCGTCAACACCTTCATCGGGCTGTTCAAGGACACCACGCTGGTGCTGATCATCGGCCTGCTCGACCTGCTCGGCATCGTGCAGTCCGCGATCAACGACCCCAACTGGTCCATCCGCTCCGTGCCCTACACGGGGTACGTCTTCGTCGCGCTGGTGTTCTGGGTCTTCTGCTACGCGATGGCGCGCTACAGTCGCTACGTCGAGGCGAAGCTCGACACGGGGCACAAGCGCTAGTGGTCTGTCTCGCTGAGCCCGACAGTATCAGCGAGTTGGACCACTACTAGCCCGCCCGCCGACATCACCGGGACGGGCCGCTGGTCACAGTCGTCCGTCGCGAATTCCGCCGGCGCCGCGTCGAATCGGCGCCGACCCGACCACCCCAGCGGCCCGATCGACGGGGCCGCCGCACAGGAGTCCTGCCATGTCGACCGATCCCGCGAACCCCGTCCCACCGATCGATCCGGCGGCGGCGGCGGAGAGTCTCGCCGTCTCCGACGAGGTGGTCATCCGCATCCGCGACATGGACAAGTGGTACGGGCAGTTCCATGTCCTCAAGAGCATCGATCTCGAGGTGCGCCGCGGGGAGCGGATCGTCATCTGCGGGCCGTCCGGTTCGGGAAAGTCCACCCTCATCCGCTGCATCAACCGCCTCGAGGAGCATCAGGCCGGCTCGATCAACGTCGACGGGATCGAGCTGACCAACGACCTGAAGAACATCGACTCGGTGCGCCGCGAGGTCGGCATGGTGTTCCAGCACTTCAACCTGTTCCCGCACCTGACGGTGCTGGAGAACTGCACGCTCGCGCCCATCTGGGTCAAGAAGATGCCGAAGAGGGAGGCGGAAGCGGTCGCGATGAAGTACCTCGAGCGGGTGCGCATTCCCGAGCAGGCCGACAAGTTCCCCGGGCAGTTGTCCGGCGGGCAGCAGCAGCGCGTCGCGATCGCCCGCTCGCTGTGCATGAATCCGAAGATCATGCTGTTCGACGAGCCCACCTCGGCGCTCGACCCGGAGATGATCAAGGAGGTGCTCGACGTCATGATCGAGCTCGCCCGCGAGGGCATGACGATGATCTGCGTGACCCACGAGATGGGTTTCGCCAAGACCGTCGCCAACCGCGTCATCTTCATGGACGGCGGCCAGATCATCGAGGAGAACGCACCGGACGAGTTCTTCGACAACCCGCGGCACGAGCGCACGAGACTGTTCCTGAGCCAGATCCTGAATCACTGAGGGCCGTTCCGGCCGGTGCCGCCGGTGCGTGAGGCTCGGTGCGCGAGGCCCGGGAGCGCCCGGGCAAGGCCGCGACCGTGGCGACACCACTTCCGCGAGCCGTGACACCGCCCCTGTAAATCGTGCAGCCTTCGTCGTGCCCGAGAGCCGGCGCACACTCGACGGACCGGATGCTCGTGCACACTGGCTCGATCGCCCGGGCATGTCGCGCCGGGCGGCGAGAGGCGGGCGCGATGGACGGTACGGACACGACGAGGATGGCGGGGCCCGTCGACATCCGCAGCACGTCGCTCGCGGTGCTCGCCGTCATCGCGGTCACCGCGAGCCTGTACTTCGCGCGGAGCTTCTTCGCCCCGATCGTGCTCGCCATCCTGGTGAGTTATGCCTGGTATCCGGTCGTCTCCTTCCTGCATCACCGCGCCCGGTTGCCACGGGCGCTGGCGGCGGGGCTGATCGTCACCGGCATCGTCGTCGCCTCCGGCTACGGCGTCGTCGCCATGCAGGAACAGGCGGTCAGGCTGATCGAGAAGATCCCGACGGCGATCCGGCAGTTCGAGAACGACGAGCGGGCCGCTCCGGAGGAGGCGGGCATGCTCGACAAGCTGCGCGAGGCGGCGGTGGAGATCGAGAAGGCCGCCGGGTCCGCCGGTGAGGCGGTCATCGCGAACGACGATTCTCCCGTCGTTCCGCAGCCGACCGTGGTGGTCGACGGCGGACGCGGCAAGTATGTCGACTACCTGCTCGACGGCTCGCTGGGCGTGCTGGTGTTCGGCGCGCAGGCGGTGACGGTGCTGCTGCTGGTGTTCTTCATCCTCGCCTCCGGCAAGCTGTACCGGCAGAAGATCCTCCACGTCACCGGTCCCACGCTGAGCGAGAAGAAGCTCACGCTGCAGATCCTCGACGAGATCAACACCCAGATCCGCCGCTTCTTCTTCGTCATGCTGGTCGGGGCGATCTTCGTCGGGGTGTTCACCTGGGCGGCGTTCCTGTGGCTCGGCGTGGAGAGCGCGATGCTCTGGGGCGCGATCGCCGGGGTCTCCAGCATCGTCCCGTACGCCGGCCCCGCCTTCGTGTTCGCCGTGTCCGGGCTCAGCGCCTTCGTCCAGTTCGGCACGCTGACGGACGCGCTGCTCGTCGCGGCCGTCTCGCTCGCGATCACGAGCGTGCAGGGGAGTCTGCTGCTGCCGTGGATGACCAGCAAGGCGATGAGCCTGAACGCGGTCGCCGTGTTCGTCAGCCTGCTGTTCTGGGGCTGGCTGTGGGGGCCGATCGGTCTCGTCGTCGCCACCCCGATCCAGATGATCGTCAAGTCGATCTGCGATCACGTGGAGGGGCTCGAGGGGGTGGGGGAGTTCCTCGGGTGATCGCCGTGGTCCCGTCGGCCGCACGAATCGCAGGCGGATCAGTTGTCCGGATCGCCTGCCCGGATCGCCTGCCCGGGGCGATGTCTGTCGGGCGATTGACACCTTCTGCGCGCGAGGGAGCGGCGCCGATCGTCGACGAAGACTTTCGGGTCGAGGTTGACAGGGCCCCTGCGCCTCACGATAATGCTCGGCTTGCCTGATCGGAGGGATTCCCGAGCGGTCAAAGGGGGCAGACTGTAAATCTGCTGGCTCAGCCTTCGGAGGTTCGAATCCTCCTCCCTCCACCAGTCGGGCAAGCGCAGGAGTTCGTCGCAGGGGCGTATCATGCGTCGCTTGCGAGAGCAGTAGCCCGCGGCGCCTGCGGCGCCTCGGGTGCCGGAAAGCGATGCGGGTGTAGTTCAATGGTAGAACCTCAGCCTTCCAAGCTGATGACGAGGGTTCGAATCCCTTCACCCGCTCCAGTTGGTGCATCGCGCGGCGGCTCGGCGTCCTTCGTCGAGGCAGTGCCGGCAAGGTCGGGTCCGACGCCCATATAGCTCAGTCGGTAGAGCACTTCCTTGGTAAGGAAGAGGTCACCGGTTCGAATCCGGTTATGGGCTCCAGTCCCGGAGTACCCGTTTCGGGGTCCGCGACAGGACCCGCGCCCGGGTGGCCGTCGCGGACTTCGCGTGGTGGAAGGAAGGGGTCGCGCAGGTGCCCGCCGGCACGAGCGACGGCAGTGACCGCGGCGTCGCGCGGCGGTGGTATCGACCGACGATCCGTCGGCGGCTCCCGGGTCGCGGGCGACGACAGACTTGCAGACTCACCGAACGGCAGAGGCCACGTCCGAACATGTCCAAGGAAAAATTCGAGAGAACGAAGCCGCACGTGAACGTGGGAACGATCGGCCACGTGGATCACGGCAAGACG